>Ga0209634_1000195_pt1 | contig 48381 bp, 88 predicted proteins | sample LinPmetageLP40_FD_184043 | JGI IMG/M metagenome (GOLD analysis project Ga0209634, IMG submission 184043) | Marine viral communities from the Pacific Ocean - LP-40 (SPAdes) (version 2) | ecosystem: Environmental > Aquatic > Marine > Oceanic | place: Pacific Ocean | collected 2010-08-26
ATGATAAGAAATATGCTTATCTTGCAGTCAATGGTGGTGGCTGCTCAGGTTTTCAATACGAGTGGAACATGACCAATGATTTGGAAAAAGGTACACTCGTTGAAAACATTTTAGTGCTAGACCGAACTGCAGAAATGTTTGTCATTGGTTGCACTGTTGACTATGTAAAAGAGTTTGGCGGATCGTACTTAAAAGTTATAAATCCTAATGCAACAGCGCAATGTGGTTGCGGGGAATCATTCGCCGTATAATTTAATTAACATGTTATGTATTTAATTCATTTTTTAGTGTACATTTGCGTAAAAGCGTGATATAATAATACTATTAAAATGGAGAAATACATAATGACATCATCAAAACTATCAATAATTTATTCACACTTTCAATCCCTTCCGGATTATCACCATAAAATTAAATACCTTCAGGACAACAAATCTGACCTTGAAAAATTTAACATAAATGTTGATAATTTAATCAACCACTATTTAACCAACGGCGACAAACCATATCAAACAATTAAAAAATCGGAATATTAATTAATGGCATTTTACACTAATCTTTATCGATATAAAAGTAACATATACTATCGCGGTTATTCAACTAACGGCGATAGAGTTGTTAAAAAAGATCATTATGAACCAAAGTTCTGGGTTACTACACCAGATGATACTGGTTACAAAAGCATCGATGGTCATAATGTCGGATCAATAAACTTTAATAGTATGTACGAAGCTGGTCAATGGCTGCGTGATAACCTTGAAGTTTCTGGTAGAAAGATTTATGGTAATAAGAGATACATATCACAATACGTAATGGAAAAGTTTCCAGCTGATATTGAATTTGATCGTAGTTCAATCAACGTTGGTACATTCGATATTGAAACAGACTATGATGATGGCTTTCCACATCCGGATCAAGCAGCTCATAAAATATTATCAATATCATATAAGTCTAGTAAATTCTCAACATATCACGTGTGGGGTTATGGTGATTTTGATACTAAGACTGCGCTTATACGCGATGTTAAATATACCCGATGCAATAGTGAAGAAGAACTTCTTACTAAATTTATAGAATTCTGGTCACATCCGGATATTACACCTGACGTCATTACAGGTTGGAATACAAGGTTCTTCGATATTCCTTATGTGATTAATCGTACTTCACAAATTTTAGGTATTGAATACTTACATAAGTTTTCTCCTTATGGCTTGCAAATACCAGACCCTAGAAAAGTTATATATCGTGGCAGAGAAAATCTAGTCTATGAAATACCTGGTGTACAAACATTAGATTATATGGAACTATTTCAAAAGTTTGGTTACACGTATGGTCCTCAAGAATCATATGCATTAAATCATATTGCTTATGTTGTTCTTGGTGAAAAGAAACTTTCATATGATGAATCAGGTTCACTTAAAAATCTATATAAAGATGATCATCAAAAGTACATCGACTATAACATGAAAGATGTTCAACTTGTTGATAGACTCGAAGAAAAACTTGGATTGATTACGTTGGCTATTACTATGGCTTACAAAGGCGGTGTAAATTTCCAAGACACATTTGGTGTAACTGCTATATGGGAATCAATCATTTGTAGAAAATTATATCAAAGTAAAGTTATTCCACCACTTACACAAAAATATGATAATTATGAAATTATAGGCGCAACTGAAACATCAAAGAAAAATCCATCTTCCGCTTTTCGTGCAGAAGGTAAAACACATCACATTGCTGGTGGCTATGTTAAAGATCCTATTCCTGGTAAATATGATTGGGTTGTATCATTTGATTTAAATTCGCTATATCCTAATATTATTGTACAAAATAATATGTCACCAGAAACAATAGTTGATAATCCAACAGAACCTGCTGAATTTGTAAGAGCTGCAAATGACACATACTATCGTAAAGACTTTCAAGGTGTATTACCAAAAATTATTGAAGAATATTATGATGAGCGTGTATCGATAAAAAATATGATGTTAGCTGCAAAAGCTGAAGAGCAAAAAGGTTATACATCTGAACTAGATAAAGAAATAAGTAACTTAGAAAACAGGCAGATGGCTATTAAAATTCTACTTAATAGTTTATATGGTGCATTGGCTAATAAACACTTTCTATATTTCAGACCATCACTTGCTGAAGGCGTTACACTTACTGGTCAAAAAGCAATTAAACACGCTGAAGTTACTATGAACACTGAATTAAATAAGTTACTTAAATCTGATAAAGATTATGTAATTGCAATCGATACCGATTCTTTATATGTTAACTTTGGCCCACTGGTAGAGCAATTTGCTCCAAATAATCCAGTTTTATTCTTAGATAAAATATGTAAAGAACATTTTGAACCTGCTATTGGAAAAGCATATGCTAAGTTTTTCGAAATGCATAACGCATATAAAAACAGAATGGTTATGGCAAGAGAAGCAATATCTGATGTTGGTATTTGGACTGCAAAGAAACGATATATACTTAACGTGCATAATAATGAAGGTGTGCAATATGCTGAACCTAAACTTAAGATTATGGGTATTGAAGCTATTAAGTCATCAACACCAGAAATTGTACGTAATAAATTCAAAGAAGCATTTAAGATTATAATATCTGGTACTGAAAAAGAAACACAAACGTTTATTGCTAACTTTAAAGCTGAGTTTAAAAGTTTAAATCCAGAAGCTATAGCTTTTCCACGTGGAGTTAGTAACATAACAGATTGGCACGATAGAAAAACTATCTTTAAAAAGAGTTGTCCAATACATGTTCGTGGATCATTATTGCATAATTATTATCTTAAACAAAATAAACTAAATGACAAATATGAACTTATACAAAATGGTGATAGAATTAAATTTGTATATCTAAAACTACCAAATACTATAAGACAAAATATAATATCATTTAAAGATGTGTTACCTAAAGAATTAAAGTTACACAATTATATTAATTATGATTTACAATTCGAAAAAACATTTATCGAACCACTAAATCTAATACTTAACCCAATCGGCTGGTCAGCCGAAGAACAAGCAACCTTGGAGGATTTTTTCGTATGAGTACGAACTGGTTTAAAGACATGCAAGACATGCATAAGAAATATGGCGTAGACGAATGGATGAATAAAGAAAAGAATTCTGAATGGTGTAAACTGAGAACGTTTATGGATTTTAGAATTAGCATGATGCAAGAAGAACTTGATGAAACAAAAGCAGCTGTTAAAAATAAAGATCCAGAAGAAATTGTTGATGGTATTATAGACATGTGCGTCTTTGCTATCGGCACACTAGAAGTATTTGGTGTTGATGCTAATAAAGCATGGGACCAAGTACTAAAAGCGAATATGTCAAAAGAAGTTGGCATTAAAGAAGGCAGACCTAATCCTCTTGGTTTACCAGATTTGGTAAAGCCTGAAGGCTGGAAAGGTCCAACACATAAGGGAAATCATGGAAATATCACTGACTCTTTTTAATAGTATATTTGATAATAAGACTAAACAAAAGTTAACATTTGAAAACTTTGACAGCTTTGAACAAGCATTGTATGGTCTATCTAATCGAGTTATAAAATCTAAAAAAGATGCACCGTTAATGTCACCTGCGCAATTTAAGCCTGATACCACACGAGCTAACGATAATGTTACAATGTGGGCAGGCTGGTGTGCAGTTGATGTTGATGACTTTGAATTTACAGGAGACCTACAAAGTGCTTTATCAAATCGTTTTAGTAAGTATCGCTTTATTTGCTACTCTACTGCTAGCAGCTTGGAATCTTTTCCAAAGTTTAGGCTTGTCTTTCCACTTACAAAGAATATACAACATGAAAAGATACGACACTTTTGGTATGCTCTTCAAACAGAACTTGGAGATTTGGGAGATAAGCAAACCAAAGATCTTTCTCGCATGTATTATGTACCAGCAAAATATGATAATGCTTTTAATTTTATCTTTTCTCGAAGCGGTGATTTTATCAACCCTGATATTTTATTAAACAAATATCCTTATAAAGAAAAGAGTTCTAATAGTTTCTTTGATAGACTACCAGAAGATATGCAAAAAGAAATTATTGAACACCGCAAATCCAAATTAGATAATACTAATATAAATTGGTCATCATATAAGAATTGTCCATTCTTTCCAAGACAATTAGAAAAAGAATATAGAATGATAAGTAGTGCAGGTTGGTATCATAAAATGTACCAAATCATGGTTGCAACTGCTGGTAATGCTATTAAAAATAAATACCCAATTTCTGCACATGAAATTACTTCTCTATGTAGAGAACTTGATAATGAAACTGGTAATTGGTATAAATCCAGACCACTTGAAAAAGAAGCTGATCGTGCACTTGAATATGTATACAAAAATATCTAATTTAATAACTCGTAATATTGAAGTAACACAAGAGTTTATTAATTTTAGAGATGGCGAAATTGCTAAAGGTACGTATAATTCTGATAACGATTATAAATACTGCGATTATCTTTTACTTGAATGGTGGCTTAAAAAACATCAATATGTAAATGAAAATAGTCATAAATGGAGACATGATTTTATTATTAAAGGATTAGGCAAAATAGATGTTAAATGGATTGCGTCTAAATATTTCAATATTAAAGAAGCTAAATCTAGAAATCAATTAATAGAATCAATTAATATTGGAGAATTAGACTATTTTTTATTTTATACTCATCCTAAAATAGAAAGAAAATATATTATTGGTGATATTCTATCACACAAATATATTGATATACTTCCAGCTAAGAAAGTTATAGAAAATTTAATAGATAGTAACGACAAAGGTTGGTTTTTCCCTGTTTAATTAACATGTTATGTTCTTTTTCCTTTACTTTTAGAGAAAAGTATGGTATAATAGTACTATAAAATGAAACTAACGGAGTACTATATGTATAAAATAACACTAAATATATCAAAAAACTTATCAATGATATCACAATTTGCAAAATCTCACGGATGTATTGTAAAATCTACAGGACTTCACACATATCTTTTTGAATCTGAATCATTCGATATGTTATACGAACTTGCCGAATCATATTTACAATATGATCCTACTGATAAAATAAAATTTAGTTAACATGTTTACAACAAACTTTAAAAAAAGTAAAAATAACTGTGTACATTTGCAAAAAAGTATGGTATAATATTACTATAAGATTAAAAAAGAGGAGTTTCTTATGGACAAACAATTAGAATTATTTACAAACGACTGGGGAATTAACTCAGGTTTCAAGAATTTAGCTGATCAGCTAAACGATCTCTTACCTTTTCAAGGTAAAGTCCAATTCTCAAGATCAAAGAATAAACAATTAGAAAAGTTTAGAAAAGCTCAAAACTTATTGTATGATCTATTTAATAATGCTCTTATGAATAGAAGAGCTGAATTTAAAGTTTTCTTTGGTTTTGTACCAATTAATACCATTAGAGATAGTTATCCAGTAACTGCCGAAAGATGGTCTCAGGTTGAAAACGAAATGGCTGAGTACATGAATGAAATTATTTTTGATGCAGCAGCAGAACAAGGAGTTAAATAATGGCTAAAGAGATGATTGAAGATGTTGTAAAGTTCGATAACATCATTTATGTTGGTGACTTAGTAGAAACTAAGTTTGGTGCTTGTAGAATTAAAAAAATTGAGTTAATGCCTGAAAAAAGACATTTCTCTAAGTGTGGAATAAATGTAAATAAAATGTTTACATCTATGATAGATCAGTGTATAATAGATCTAGATAACAGTCATTTTGTGTATGGAGATGAAATTGAAAGAATCGGTTAAAGTATTAAATGAATGCGTTGCATTACAAAATAAAAAATCTGATGATTATCAGAATAAAGAATCAAACGTAACTCAAGCAATGCATTATCGTCGTGGTGTTGATAGTATACACGATATAATTCAAGGTAAGTGCTATCGTGCACAATCTATATTAGAAAGTCAAGGTGATCCAAACTTCGAATCACTCGAAGATACTTACAAAGATATGATTAACTATTGTTCTTTTGCGGTGTCGTATATGCGTGGTAAGATGGACGGCCAAAGGCTTGATAGAGATATGTACAACAAATTGAAAGGTAAGATGTAGTGATTAGTTATGATATGATAAAGACAGATGACATAAGATATTATTTTTGTAATGAATTAAAACAAGAAAACTTTGTCACTGATAAAAATGGTGGTAAACTAATTGAAATGATTGGTGCATGTTTCATTGCAGATAAGTCATCTATCTTTGGTACACCTAATCAAGATTATATCACAAGAGAAATTGCTTGGTACAATAGCCAAATTGGTAATGTTAATGCTATAGCTGGTAAAACACCAGAAGCTTGGAAAATGGCAGCTAATGATTATGGCCAAGTTAATTCTAATTACGGTCAACTTATTTACTCTGATAAATACTTTAACCAGTATGGCAGAGTACTTGATGAACTCTTACAAAACGATGAAGGCCGTCGAGCCACTATGGTTTACAATAGACCAAGTATATGGGAGGAATATAATGAAGAAGGTAAAAGTGATTTCATATGTACTAATGCCGTTACTTATTACATACGTAATGATAAATTATTCTGTGTTGTTCAAATGCGCTCTAACGATGTCGTGTTCGGATATAAGAATGACTATGCTTGGCAGCTTCATGTTTTAGAAACTCTAGTTGAAGATTACAATCAATGTAAGAATGAGATTATAGAACCAATTACATGTGGTGATATAATTTGGCAAGTACAGAACATGCACGTTTATGAAAGGCATTTTAATCTTGTCAAATAAATGGGATAAAAGATTTTTAGAAATGGCAAAAGTTGTATCAACTTGGTCTAAAGATCCATCTACTAAAGTTGGTACTATTGCTGTAAGAAACAGAACAGTTATTGCTCAAGGTTATAACGGATTTCCTAGAGGCATTAAAGATGACAATAGATATCAAGATAGAGAAACTAAATACAAATTTATAGTACATTCAGAAATGAATGCTATATACAATGCTGCACAAAACGGTGTATCATTAGAAGGATCAACTATATACACATATGGTTTGCCAATATGTCATGAATGTGCAAAGGGTTTGATCCAAGTTGGCGTTAGTAGAGTCGTATCACCAATACACAATGTACCAGAACACTGGAAGATATCATGTGGTATGACTAGATCAATGTTTACAGAAGCAAATATAAAATGGGATTGGGTGAAAATATGAAAATACTTGTAACAGGAATGAATAAAAATCAAGTCACAGAAAACTTTTATTTACAACAGCAATTAAGAGTAGTGCCTTCACATTATTCATTACTAAGATGCTTAAGAGATATGGGTCATAGCGTTGAACAAAGGTTAGTAAAAATTGGTGAAGACTTATCATCATATGATAGAGTTATTTGTTTCTTAGCTTCGCCAAGACAAGCACTGCAACTTACATTTTATAATGGCTTATGGGCAATACATAATACTCCAAAAGATAAATTAGTATTGGCTTTTGATGATTGGCAAACAGATGGAATATTTAAAGGCATTCTTTCCTGCACTGACAAAGAATCGCTCTTAAAAGAATTTACTATTAATCAAAGTACAACAGATCCGGATATTAGCAGAGAATTATTAGAACCACATACTGATGTTTTATTAGACGCAATAAAATATATTGGTGAAAAGAAATCACGTATTTTACTTTCTGTATTTGCTGGTGGTGATATGACTAAACTTATTGAATATGATCCAAGTTTATTATTTGGCTATAATCCAAATCCTTATCATAGAAATAGAGTACCAGGTAATAGAAGTGATATTCAAAAAAGCGAAATGAATTTTATGGAAGCACAACTTATTCCAACTGAAAAAGAAGATACTGTAGCTTGGTTTGACAAAGAAAAATGTTTTAATTTTGCTTCTTTAGTGCAAGGTAAAACTGCTAAATGGTTAAAAAAACAAAATGTTACTAAATGGAAAATAGAATATTTTGGTTCTAGAAAAGAAAAACAAAGACGCTTATCAGAAGAAGATATGTGTAAAGTTTATGCTGAACAATGGGGATGCTTAATGCCAGGATACGATCATGCTGGATCTGGTTGGTGGAGAGCAAGACCTTTACAAGTTACTGATGCCGATTCAATATTGATTGGTGATTACACCGAACTTATGGTATTATTTGATAATGAAGAAGCGGCATCAGTAAAAGCTTCTGACCTCGAAAATCTATCAGATTCTGAGTTGGCACGTATAGCAACACTACAAAAAAGCTCCATATATACTAAACATCCTTTAAATAAAGAAACACAACAAACCGAATTGAAGAAAGCTTTAAACATATGAAAATATTAGTAGTAGGTGCAGGTTTTTCAGGTGCAGTAGTTGCGCATGAATTAGCAAAAGCCGGGCATGATATACATGTTATAGATGAAAGAGATCATATAGGTGGTAACGCTTATGATTATGTAAATAATAAAGGCATTAGAATACACAAATATGGTCCACATTTATTTCATACAAACAATGAAAAAGTATATAATTGGGTTACTCAATTTGATAAATGGGTGCCATATAAACATAAAGTCAAAGCACAACTTAACGATGGCAGATACGTAACATTACCAGTTAATAAAGAAACAAAGGATATTGTAGGTCATGAAAATATTGTTAGTACTTTTTATGCACCATATACATATAAGATGTGGGGTAAAACAATAGAGGAATTAGATCCATCTATTATGAAAAGAGTAGCAGTTCGTGATGACGATAACGAATATTACTTTCCAAATGATGAATATCAAATACTGCCTGAAAATGGTTATACTTCAGTATTTGAAGAAATACTAGATCATAAAAATATTAAAGTAGATTTATCTGTACGATTCGATAGAAATATGGAAAAAGACTTTGATCATATATTTAATGCTATGCCAATTGATGATTATTTTAATTATGTTTATGGTGCTTTACCATATCGTTCAATTAAGTTTCATCATGTAGACATACCTATGACAAAGGTTCTACCAACAGGTACCGTTAATTTTACACATGACGGTCCTTATACAAGAGTTACTGAGTGGAAGAACCTTCCATGTCATGGCATAAATAATCAGTATACAACACTCACTTATGAAGAACCATGTGATTACTTAGTTAATAATCAAGAAAGATATTATCCAGTAAAAGACATTGACGGTAATAACAGAATAAAGTATGAACAATACAAAAATCTAATAAGATCAAATATGACATTCATAGGAAGATGTGGAATGTACGTTTACGTTGATATGCATCAAGCGATAAACTCAGCCCTAGCAATAACTAATAAATTTATGGAGAATAATAAATGAGAGTAGCAATCACTGGCTCAAGAGGCTTTATTGGTAGTCATCTTAAAACAAGATTAGAAAAAGATGGTCACGAAATAATTGAATGGGATTTAAGACAAGATCCACCAAAGTATGTATCAGATTTTAAACCTGACGAGATTAGCTATTGTATTCATCTTGCAGCATATGCTGATGTAAGAGCAAGTTTAAAAGATCCTGAAACATATTGGATAAACAACGTAGAAAATACTACAAGATTACAATTAATATGCAATCATAATAATATACCATTACTGTATGCATCTTCTTCTTGTGTTCATAAATGGTGGTTATCACCATATGGTACTAGTAAAAAAGTAAATGAAGAAACAGCTTATCCTGGACAAGTTGGATTAAGATTTACTACAGTTTATGGAGATGGTGCAAGAGAATCTATGCTCATTGGTAAATTAATAGATGGCACTATCGGTTATCTAACAAAGCATGTAAGAGACTTTACACACGTTAGCGATGTAGTAGAAGCAATAGTTTTATTAATGTCCAAAGATATAAGAAGGCTAAAACCGGTTTATGACATTGGAACTGGTGTTGGAAATGTTGTTGAAGACTTAGGAATATTAGCTGGCTGGGAAGGAATTGAAGTAACAAAGGGAGATCGATGCGAGGCACAAGACAATACTGCAGATATTACAGAAATGAAAGCATTAGGGTGGACACCAAAGGTCGATGTTAAAGATTATCTTATTACTAAAACGATCCCTTTCTAATGAAATTTGCCAGTATAATACCACTTATAGGTGGTGGAACAATTGCTATGCAAAATGTATTGCAAAAGAAACCAGAGTACTTATTAAGTTATGATGACTTTAAAGAAAACGATAATCACTTGGTACAATATTACAAAGGACAAGTTCCCTATCATCTTTATGGAGATAATGGGGTACCTAATTTACCTAGTGTTGAGGTTATTAATACCGTTTGCCCATGTGCTGGTCTTAGCAGTCTTAGTCCTTCAGCTAGCAGCGATGCTGCTGCTAACGATTGGATGCTTACCACTTCTAATCTTGTCTTGGGCACACTCAAACCTCAAGTATTCTGGGGAGAGAACGCACCAGGACTCGCTTCGAATATTGGAAAACCAGTTGTCTCAAAACTCAGAAAAATTGCAGAAAAGTTTGGTTACACTTTCTCAATTTATAAAACAAAATCTATCCTTCATGGACTAGGTCAAGTAAGAAATAGAACTTTTTATTTTTTTTGGAAAGGCGATAAAATACCACAGTTTGAATATATAAAAAGAGAACATGAAAAGATTGATGAAACTATTAGAGCCGTTAAAAGAAGATCTGATGATTCAATGAATGTTCTTACTAATAAATCAACACCTTCACACAACCCATTTTATAGATACGTTTTAGAAGAAATGTGTGGAGGCATTGGTCATAAAGATTTTGTTGAAAAAAAGATAACAAGATCTCAAAATGCAATGGACTATATTGAGTGGAATGGCCAAAACTATAAAAACGTATCAAAATGGATGGACGAAAAAGGTTTTGATAAACTTGCTGAAAGATGTAGAATAATACATGATAAGCTAGCTAAAGGTGGAAACATTATGAGAAAGCTTGTCCACTTTCCTAAAGAAACTATTGGTGCATTTGTTGGTCATTTACCTAATAATCTTACTCATCCAGATGAAGATAGGTTTTTGACTATAAGAGAATGTATGTCAATAATGAAATTGCCTGAAGACTTTACGTTACAAGGTGGACTAAAAAATTTAAATCATATATGCCAAAATGTGCCTGTTACTACAGCTGAAGATATGGCTGAGCACGTAAAGAAGTTTGTTGATGGTAGATTGGATAACCAATTGCTAGATACAAATTTTTTAATTCAAGATAATACAAATAAAAGGTTAAATTTTGAAAAAAACAGTGTACATTTAGATGCTTTTATGGTATAATAATACTATTATATGTAGGAGAAATGAATGTCAATAATGGATAAACTTAAGAAGAATAGCAAATCTGATTTTACGTCAGTGCTTGCTGATTCTAAATTTTTTAATGATAAAGATATGGTACCAACAGATGTACCTATGATAAACGTAGCCTTGTCTGGCTCAATGGACGGTGGTTTAGCACCTGGACTTACAGTATTAGCTGGTCCTTCTAAACATTTTAAAACTTCATTTGCATTAATTATGGCAGCAGCATTCTTAAAAAAGTATGACGATGCTGTGTTATTGTTTTATGATTCAGAGTTTGGTTCACCTTCATCATACTTTGAAAATTATGGTATTGATACAAGTAGAGTATTACATACACCTATTACCAATGTTGAAGAACTTAAATTTGATATGGTAGGTCAACTTGAAGGTTTAGATAGAAACGATAAGGTTGTAATAATTATTGATTCAGTTGGTAACTTAGCATCTAAAAAAGAATTAGATGATGCTATAAACGAAAAATCAGTTGCCGATATGTCAAGAGCTAAAGCACTTAAGGGTTTGTTTAGAATGACTACTCCATATCTAAACATGAAAAATATACCTTTAATTGCAGTAAATCATACTTATCAAGAAATTGGTTTATTTCCAAAAGCTGTAGTTTCAGGTGGTACAGGCATTTATTATAGTGCTGATAATATATGGATATTAGGCCGTCAACAGGACAAAGTTGGTACTGAAATTAAAGGTTACCACTTTGTGATTAATGTGGAGAAATCAAGATATGTTAAAGAAAAGTCTAAAATTCCTATTTCTGTTAGTTGGGACGGTGGTGTGCAGCATTACTCTGGTTTGCTTGACGCTGCTTTGTCTGGTAATTATGTTTCTAAGCCCAGCGTTGGTTGGTACTGTAGGGTTGATAAATCTACTGGAGAATTGGTGGACCCAAAGGTTCGAGAAAAAGATACATTAACTAAAGAGTTTTGGAAACCTATTATAGAAGATACTGATTTTAAACAGTATTTAATGAATAAGTACTCAATAGTAAATAAATCTGCAATGGTAGACGAAGAAGTAGAATAAAATGAAACTAAATATTAATGATATTGGCGGTGAAATCGTAAAAGACAATGATACATATCTTCTTAAAGATAACACAACTTTAAAAAATCTAGTACTAAGTAGTACTAGATTACATCCATTAAAATCAACCACTGGTCATAAACATGACGGTCAAGAAGAAGTTTACTTTTTTGTTGACGGTATTGGTAAGATGTATTTAGATGATGTACCACAAGATGTTGCTGCAGGTGATATCGTGTTAATTGAAGATGGTGTACATCATAGAGTATTAAATACTCACCGAAAAAAACCATTAATCTTTAATTGTATATTTGAAGGAAAAAGGAATCACTAATGGAAGAAGGTACGCATTACGAAATTATTCCAGATAGAAAAGATGAGCAATCTTGGAATGTAAGAATTCTTAAAGGTGTGTTTACTGAAACAGTTCTTAAATATGGAACAGTTAGGTTTAATGAAATACCAAAGAACATGTCATTTGATTTTACAATAGTATACACTCCTGATACAGAACTCAAGGTGAGTGATGCAAATTTACAAGACTTTGCAGGGTTTATGCTTGAAAAAATAATGGCTAAAGGAATGGAAGAAGGCAGTGTTATAACAAAGGAAATAAAAAATGGAAAAAATGAATAAAACTGATAGATTAGTATCGTTAATGGATGAAATTTCAATAGCAAAAAGTAAATTACTACCAGAAGATACTGGTCATATCCACACATCGATCAGCTACTTAGAAAGTAGAGTTGATGAATTAAAAAATGAAATAGATAACGATTTGAGAAAAGTTGCATATGCCCACTAATCTAGAACAAACTATATTACGAAATCTTCTTACTGATGAAGACTACATGCGCAAAGTATTGCCTTTTATAAAACCTGATTATTTTCAAGGTATCTATAAAGTTTTATTTAATGAAGCAGGTATATTTGTATCTAAATACAATAAGTTGCCAAACGCAGAATCATTTAAGATCGAACTCGATCAATCAGAAAAATTAAGTGAAGAGCAATACGGTATGGCGGTAGATATTGTACCACAGCTATTTAATAAAAATGATGTAGACGAACAATGGTTACTTGATACTACTGAAAAGTGGTGTCAAGATAGAGCAATATATAATGCTATTATGGAATCAATATCAATTATTGATGGTAAGCATGAACAATTAACTAAAGGCGCTTTGCCTGATCTATTAAGTAAAGCACTTGGTGTTGGCTTTGATCTTAAAGTTGGTCATGACTATACAGAAAATGTAGAAGAAAGATATGATTTCTATCATACAACAGAAGACAGACTACCATTCGATTTGGAATACTTTAACACAATCACTAAAGGTGGTGTTCCACGTAAAACTCTTAATATTGCTCTTGCTGGTACTGGTGTTGGTAAGTCTCTTTTTATGTGTCACGTTGCTGCCGCATCTTTAGTTCAAGGCCGTAACGTATTATATATTACAATGGAAATGGCTGAAGAAAGAATTGCAGAAAGAATCGATGCCAACTTATTAAATTGTCCTATTGATAAGCTTGATAAATTATCAAAAGATCAGTTTACTACAAAAGTAAATGACATCGCACGTAAAACAACTGGTAAATTAATTATAAAAGAATATCCTACTGGTTCTGCGCATTCAGGTCATTTTAGAGCATTACTTAATGAACTTAAATTAAAAAGACAATTTGAACCAGATCTTATCTTTATTGATTATCTTAATATATGTTCAAGTTCTAGAATGAAAGCAATGGGAGGATCAATCAATTCATACACTTACATTAAAGCAATTGCTGAAGAATTACGTGGCCTTGCGGTCGAATTTAACGTACCGGTCTTTTCTGCAACGCAAACGACTCGTTCTGGTTTTAGTAACTCGGATGTTGGGCTTGAAGATACAAGTGAGTCTTTTGGATTACCCGCAACGGCCGATCTAATGTTTGCATTAATATCTACTGAAGAACTTGATAAACAAGGTCAGTTTATGGTTAAGCAATTAAAGAATAGATATAATGATCCAACTGCGCATAAAAGATTTGTAATTGGCGTTGATCGTAGTAAAATGCGTTTATACGATGTAGAAGAAACTGAACAAACATTAACAGATGACACACCAGTTTTTGATAAAACCACTGCTGGTCAAAGATTTAAGGATTTTAAACTATGATAAAAAAACTTACCTATGCATTCTTTATATTTTGGATTCTTATGGCCGCCTTTATGTTCTGGCCTCATGATTCATTAGCAGGAGAGTGGAATGAAAAGCCGGTTATGTGTGAAGAAAAAGATGTAGCGCTTGAAGCAATAAAGGCTAAAGGTGAGATTCCATTAATTACTGCAATACAAAGCACTAAAGTTCGTGATACAGACGGGCTAAGCGATGTGCCGGCACATGTACCACTACAAATATTTGTTAACGTAAAAACAAAAACTTTCAGCATATTAGAATTTCATCCATCATACAACAGCATATGCATTATTGGATATGGTGATGACTGGACAATGTTAGGAGAAAAAAGTTAATGGAAATGATAGCTAAGTTAATATCTTATAGTAAACCATCTGAGTTTGAAGAGTATCAAGATGAATGGAATATAAAGTCGTGTCAAGATTTAATTGCGTATTGCGCAAGAGTATCTAATCCATCAGGACAAACAAACACTGCAACTAATGAAAAGCTTTTAAAGTATCTTATTAAACATCAGCATTGGTCACCATTTGAAATGGCAAGTGCTTGTATTGAGATCAATACTACAAGAGACATTGCAAGACAAATACTTAGACATAGAAGTTTTAGTTTTCAAGAGTTCAGCCAAAGGTACGCTAATCCAGTAGAAGAACTTCAATTTATTACAAGAGAGGCTAGACTACAAGATGATAAGAATAGACAAAGTAGTGTTGAAGTTGATGATAAAGCTTTCCAACTTGATTGGGAAAAAGAACAACAAAAAGTTATTCAGACTTGTAAACAAGTCTATAATGCAGCAATCAAAAAAGGAATTGCAAAAGAAGTTGCAAGAGCAGTCTTACCAGAAGGACTAACTACATCAAGACTTTACATGAATGGCACTATAAGAAGTTGGATTCATTTTATTGATTTAAGATCTTCTAATGGTACTCAAAAAGAATGTAGTGAAGTTGCTATAGCTTGTGCAAAAGCTATATCGAAGATATTTCCAATGGAAGAATTTATGAATTGATATATAGAACTAGAAAAATGGTTACGCCTAAGGACCTTAATGCTATAGGTCTACTGTTTGGTGGAAGAGTATTAGACTGGATAGATGAAGAATCATACATCTACGTTACTTGTCAATTAGAAAGTAGAAACGTTGTTACTAGAACAATAGGACGTACTGATTTTATTCATGGTGCAAAGCATGGAGATATTATTGAAATTGGTATGGAAACTGCATCTATAGGTAAAACCAGTATTACTATTAAAGCAATAATACGTAATATGGAAACTAAAAAAATTATTACACAAGTTGATAATATAGTATTTGTAAATTTAAAAGACGGAAAACCTTACCCACACGGAAAGTATGAGAAATAGAAATGAACAAAGAAATACAATATATTTTAACCAAAGAACAGAATAGACAAGATACTACAATTGAACTTATTGCAAGTGAAAACTATACAAGTCAAGCAGTAATGGATTTATGTGGAAGCGTGTTTACAAATAAATATGCAGAAGGTTATCCAGGCAAAAGATATTATAATGGTTGCGAACACATGGACGAAATTGAGCAACTAGCAATAGATAAAGTTTGTGAGTTATACGATTGTAAGTTTGCAAACGTACAACCACATTCTGGAGTGAATGCAAATACTGCTGTCTATCAAGCGTTTATGAAACCAGGTGATACACTCATGGGAATGGACTTGGCTAGTGGTGGACATTTATCACATGGTGCTCCTCCAACGCTAAGCGGTAAAGTTTATAATGCAGTAACTTATGGTGTAGACGAAGATGGTTTATTAAATTATGAACAAATAAGATCACTGGCAAAAATAAGTCGTCCGAAAGTAATTGTAGCAGGTGCAAGCGCTTATCCTAGACAAATTGATTGGAATGCATTTAAAGATATTGCAGATGGTGTTGGTGCATATCTTGTTGTTGATATGGCGCATTATAGTGGTTTAGTGGCAGGTGGTGCATATGATAGTCCTTTACCTTATGCAGATGTTGTAACAAGCACAACACATAAAACATTAAGAGGACCAAGAGGTGGGATGATACTTTGGAACAATCCTGATTACACAAAGAAAATAAACAGTGCAATCTTTCCGGGCACACAAGGTGGACCACTAATGAATATTATCGCTGCTAAAGCACAATGTTATACAGAAGCGCTACTTCCTAGTTTTAAACAGTATGCACACCAAGTTGTATGGAATGCACAAGCGATGGCACGTCAGTTAAAACAATATGGAATAGAAGTACTAACAGGCGGAACAGATAGCCATATTATATTAATTGATTTAAGAAAGAACAAATACTCAGGAAAACAAGCTGCCGATTTGTTAGAAGAAAATAAAATTACAGTTAATAAAAATGGTGTCCCAAATGATCCTAGAAACTTTATAGAAACAAGTGGCATAAGAATTGGTACTGCTGCTGAAACTACTAAAGGACATATAGAATATTGGTTTAGAGAACTAGCACAAAAAATAGCAAATATACTTAAAAAATAAAATGGAGGAATACGAATGAAAGAACTATGGCAATACTGGTGTAAAGCTATGGGAAGTAAAGCTTACGATAATAATAAGAAAGATGATCATATTCATAACACCCTTAGAACGTTTTGGGTGCTATTGCATATATTAACATGCCTAGCCATTATTCTTAATGCAATACAAAATCATGGTAAAGGTTTAATATTTTTATAAAGGACGATTTAATAATGAGTAATTTTTACTATGACGATCTAAAAGATAAATATCCAAATAAATTTGAATTAATTGTAGCTGCAGCTAAAAGATCTAGAGATATGCCAATGGCAATTACAAGAGCTGAAGGTAAAATAATAAAAAAGAGAACTACTGCTGCTATTGAAGATATAAAAGTTGGCAATGTTACAGTTAACGAATTAAAAGAAAGAAGTATATTACAATACCAAAAAGAACATATAGATAAGTAATAGATACAACAAAGCTTAAAAAATAAGGAGAGGCTAATGGCATCTACTGGTATATGTAGTACAGAACTGGCAGTGTTAGCCACTCTATCCTGGGAACGCGTTGATATAGTTACTTGTGCTAATGGCGAATCTTGGGCTGGATTAAACAAAGAAGAAATTGAAACAGTTGTTAAATGGATGGACCATAGAATTGAACAACTTACAAAGAAACGAGACGGTAAATGACAAATAAGTACACTCAAGATATGACTGGAACAGGTGACCACATCGAATTAGGTGAAGAAGATGAAAAGGAACCAGAAAGATATTATGATTGGATGCTTTGGAAATTAAAGCAAGAAAAAAATAAAGGTGAAAATGATTAACATGTTATGTTTATTTTCCTTTACTTTTAGAGAAAAGTATGGTATAATATACTTATAAAATGAAAAAAGGACTTTAATATGACTCAATCAATCACTAAAATAAACCATAACTTTGACATACCATCTGATATCTCTATCACAGATTTCTTAACCGTTTTAAACGATTTCCAACTTACTCTAATTTCATCCACACCATTCGGACCTGCTGGTGGAAATCCAAATATTACTATTTCTGCCACTCCAACATCCATTACTGCTTTTAAACATTTCTTATCTAAAATATAAGATTTGTTTAACATGTTAATAACAAACTTTAAAATAAGTGTAATTAACTGTGTACATTTACGTAAAAGTATGGTATAATATATCTATAAAATGAAAAAAGCGGAGAATACTAAAATGTCAAAACCAATATCAGTCAAAAGATTAAAAGATCATATCTTAAAAGGTGATACTAAAGAGATGATAAGAGTTTTATTAAATGCTCTACCTTATCAAATAACTAGAGAAGAAAAAGGTACTGTAGTTCAAAAAGAACTTCTTAAAAGATATGTTATGGTAAAAGAAATGGAAGCTATGTTGAAAAAGGGAGTTATATAATGGGAATACATATTGGAAAGCACGAAAGATCAACATCATGGATTGGTAGGTTTGATCCTAAAGATCCAAGAGATATGGCTGAATTTGCGATGGTTAAACAAATCGTTAAAGCTTGTAATTCATCTGATATGAAATTCAGAGTAGAAAAAAAAGGTAGAAAACCAACTAACGGTTTTAATTACTTTGGTGATCCTAAAGGTGGTATGAAGAATGCTACATTATGGGATGTGTATGTTTATAAACGTACATATGATTATTATAATCAAAGGAGAATTGGATAATGATTATTGTTGATTACAGCGGTATTGCACTGGCTAGTATTATTATTAATAAAACTAATGATGAACAAATGATTCGTCATATGATATTAAATTCACTTAGAATGTATCACAAAAGATACAAAGATGTTTATGGCGAAATGGTTCTTGCAGTAGATGCTACAAATAATTGGCGTAAGAAAGTATTTCCACAATACAAAGCTAGCCGTAAGAAAACAAGGCAAGATTCTACATTTGATTGGAATGAAGCATTTCGCTTACTTACTTTAGTAAGAGAAGAAATCGCAGAAAACTTTCCTTATAAAGTTATTAGAGTAGATGCATGCGAAGCAGATGATGTTATTGGTGCTCTTGTAATTAAAAAATCTAGAGTAGAATTTAATCCAGAAAAAATTATGATTGTTTCTTCAGATAGAGATTTCTTACAATTACAAAGATTTCCTAATGTAAAGCAGTTCTCACCTCTTCTTAAGAAAGAACTTAAAGAAGATAATGCTAGATACTATTTACTTAATCATATTATACGTGGTGATAAAGGCGATGGTGTACCAAACATTTTATCTAATGACGATACCTTTGTAGAAGGTTTCAGACAAACACCTATGACACAAAAGAAAGTAGATAGTATTATTGAAGACTTAGAAGAAGGCGAATTACTATATGCTGCTTCTTGGTATCGTAACTACTTAAGAAACGAACAATTGATTGCCCTTAGTGAAACACCACAAGACTTAAAAAATCAGATTATAAATAAATATGAAGAACAAGATCCTTGGCCTAATAAAAGTAAAGTGTTACCTTACTTAATTGCCAAGCGTTGTAATAATTTAATTGAAAGTGTACAGGAGTTTATTTAATGAAACAATACGTTTTTGAAGTTTTGGAAGAAATGGCCAAGCAAAGAAGTCGTGATGATAAAGTTAAAGTTTTAAAAGAAAGTGAAACATGGGCTTTAAAAGATATTATAAGAGGGTGCATGGACACTACGGTTACGTGGAATTTGCCTGAAGGTGAGCCACCTTATACTGCGTCAGCCGCTCATAATCATGCAACTAATTTAACAAGACAAAATGGACAATTTAAATATTTTGTTAAAGGCGGCCCAGGCGATAAAATGCCAAAGTATAAAAGAGAACAAATATTCATAGGAATACTTGAAGGTGTACACCCAGAAGATGCTAAATTAGTTTTAAAAATGATTAATAAAAAGAAAATCCCTGGGATTTCTAGACCAGTTGTAGAAGAAGCTTTTCCAAAATTATTACAAGATTAACTTTGAAATCAACTAAAAAAATAACTGTGTACAAACTGCAAAAAGCATGGTATAATTAATATATTATTTAAGAAAGTGAAAGTATGAATATTTTTGTGTTACATAAAGATCCAGCAAAAGCTGCTATCATGATGTGTGATAAGCACATACCTAAAATGATTATCGAAGCAGCACAAATGTTGTGTACATCTCATAGGCTGCTTGACGGTACGCCTGAAAGACGCAGGTCTAAGTCTGGTAAAACTATGCAGCAATATTACACGTTTGGCAATGAACGTGATGATATATACTATGCAGCAGTTCACAAATATCATCCATGCACAGTGTGGACAATGGCTAGCTTACAAAACTATAACTGGCATTACCAACACTTTGTAGCGCTGTCTGACGAATTCGAATTTCGTAGAAACAAAAAACATGCAACATTTGTAAAGCTAGGTAAAGTTCTTAGCAAACCACCTATAAATATACCGGATGTTGGTCTTACTGAATTTGCACAAGCAATGTCTCAATATCCGGATTGTATTGTTAAAGGTGATGCAGTACAAGCATACAGAAATTATTACCACACAGCAAAACCATTTGCCAAATGGGACTGGGGAAGATCAGCTCCGGATTGGTGGGAAGGATACCAAGGTGCCGATGTACACAGTTAAGCCTTTAGAAGAAGGTGACGAATACGATATTATGCTTAAGTCAGAAGAATTACAAGAGTATCTTACTGAACATAATTGTATAAAAGTGATTAAATTTCCAGGAATTGTTTCTGGACAAGGTAGCCTATTATCAAAAACTGATAATGGGTGGAAAGACAACCTTGCCAGAATTAAAGCAGGTTCTGGTAAAGACAATACAATAAAAATATAGGACAAGAATCATGAATGCATTTTTTATAGTAGTAACGTTTGTATTAGCATCTACTCAAGAAGTTGATAGACCATTATTTGTATTTGCAAAACCTAATTTTGATGAGTATATGAAATGTTATAATTACGTGCAAGTAAATAACATGGATATATATAGGACTGCAGCTAATGAATATAACTTTAAACATAAACCTGAAGCTATATTTTGCGTTAACAAAGAAGCAATAAAGGAAATATTTAAATATAATGCACCAACAAATGAAAAGAAAAATATTTAACCATGAAACAATTGATATTGGCTATCAAGATTTGGATGCTACAACTACAGAATCAGGCAGAACTTATAATACTCCTGATGGTAAGTCTTATCCTAGTATTACAACAGTTCTAAGTATACTTAGTGAAGATGCTATAAGGGCTTGGCGTGAAAGAGTAGGCGCAGAACAAGCTAATATGATTAGTGGCAAAGCATCTAGACGTGGTACTAATGTTCATAACGTACTAGAAAAGTATTTAAATAATGAAGACACATCAAAAGAATTACCTCACATCAAACAGAGCCTTGAAAATCTCAAGCCTGTCCTTGATAATAATATTGGAAAAATATATGGTCTCGAGGTGCCTTTATTTAGTCACCACTTAAAACTTGCCGGCAGATGCGATGTCATTGCAGAGTTTAATGGAGTACCCTCAATAATTGATTTTAAAACTTCTAAATACGTAAAGAAGAAAGAAAGAATCACAAACTATTTCGCACAAGGTGCAGCATATGCTATCATGTGGGAAGAAAGAACGGGCATGTCAATACCAAACGTTGTAATAATTATGGATGTTGACCATGAAAAACCGTCTGTGTTCATTGAACATAGAGATAACTGGACTAAATTATTAGAGGACACAATTGATGAATATAGAAAACGAAAAATGTTTGGACACTGATATGTCAATAGGATTAACAAGGATTGTTCAATTAAGATATGAGTTTGAAGAACTTACTAGAGGTTATAATATGGAGGTGTCTGGTTCAGATATAAATACAATAGAATGGTTTATTGAAAATGGCCACAGGTCAAATTCACTTCGTAATGGATTTAATGATGCATTAACAATAGCGAAGATAGTAAAGGAGTTCTATAATGGCGGCACAAAAACAACTGGAGCCAGGGAGTAAATACGCAGCTTTCGATAAAGATGGCGATGGAATAGTAACTGACGAAGAATTTGAAATGGAACAAAAATTAGTGATGTTAGAGAATGAAGATAAAAAACAAGACGCTCAACGAAACATGGCATGGTTTGCTTTAGGTGGAATGTTACTATATCCTGCATTTGTTATCATTGCTACGTTATTTGGTTTAGATAAAGCTGCTAAAATCTTAGGTGATATGGCGGCTGTTTACTTTGTATCGGTTGCAGCAATTGTTGCAGCGTTTTATGGTAAAGAAGCTTTAGCAAATAAAGCAAAAAAATAAAATAAGGATTTTGTTATGAAACTTTGGAAATACAAAAATTATGAAGAATACGTGAAAGTCCAAACAGATGGTAATGTATCTAAACTAAAAAATATATGGGTCGATGAAACTTGTATCAAAAATATAGCAGAAATAAAACCTTTTGCTAAAAATATTATTTGTCATGGTACAAGAAACGGCACAGAACAAAAGCTTTTTAAAAAGCACATACCTGCTGCAAAAGTTATCGGCACTGAAATATCTCACACTGCAAATCAATTTGAAAACACTATTGAGCATGATTTCCACAATCCAATAAAAGAATACATAGGTAAGTTTGATATATTATACTCAAACTCGCTTGATCATTCGTATGATCCAGAAAAATGCATTAAGACTTGGATAGAGCAAATTAACACAGAAGGTCTTCTTTGTATTGATTTAGCACAAGGTAGAGAAATGGTATCAAGAGAACTTGATCCGCTTGAGATATCTACAGATGAACTTATTAATATGTTACGTCATGATTTTAAATTAAAATATAAACTAAGTAAAGTTATACACAGACCTAGAGGTATCAATAGCCAATTGATAATATTTGAAAAATGAGAAGATTAATCTACCAAGTTTATACTGGAAAACCATCAAAGCTGTATGATCACTGTACAGCTTCGGTTAGAGCATACGCTAAAAAAATAAATGTACAATACATTATTCAAACTCAACCTATAATGAAAATTAAACCTGACGTATTTGCTACAAATCGTAGTAAAGAATCATACGAAAAACATGGAGGGTTTTTACCAATATATGAAAAAGAAAATGCATTTGATTTTTGGAATAACTATGATCAAATTTGTATCATTGATGCTGATATCTGGGTGCGTCCTAACTCACCAAACATCTTCTTGGAATTGGACGCTTTTGGTGGAACCACCGAATTTGCAGGAGTTGTGGAAAGAATGGCGCCAATCGAACAATGGTATAAACAAAAATTAGCTGGATATACTAAGATGCAGTATTCTCAACTTACTGATGTTGATTGGGAGTGGAATCAAGATGGTGCATTATTTTATAATATGGGCCTTATGCTTATGGGCAACAATTTTAAAAAATACCTTAAAAGGCAAAGCGGAAAAGAGTTTATACAAAGAGCAGAATTTAAAGATTTTGTTGATGGCCTAGGTGCATGGAAGTGGAGCACAGATCAAACCTTATTGAATTATTGGGTTAAGAAAGAAAAGATGGTTCAATCATATCTTAATTGGAAATGGAATGCACTATATACAGCAATTCCAATTGAAAAAGTTAAAGAAGCTTATTTTGTACATTTCTTTCTAAAAGATAAATTACCAAATGGCGGTGAAAACGTTGATGAACTAATGGAGATTGTAAATTGAAAATTCAAATTGATATAAGTATGGGCGAATATATAGATAAGTATTCCATATTAATAATAAAACAAGACCATGAACTTGATGTTTCAAAAGAGTTAGAGCAGTATGAAAGTCTTGATTTAGAATATCCAGGGTTTGATTACTACTTAGGGATTATGTTAGCAATTAACGAGCAATTGTGGGACTTAGAAGATGTTAAAAGAAAAGGCGTAGAAAGATTTAGTAAAGAGGAATCTAATACTGCATTTCTTATTACTCAAATAAATGATTTAAGACACGAAACCAAGAAACGCATTGATATATATTTTGGCAGCGAAATAACCGAAAAGAAAAGCCATTGAAACATATAGCTTTAAGATCTAAAAGTATAAGAAGTGGCGATAGACCATATACAACACCAGGACTTGGCGACAGATCTCATAGCGTTTTATTAGCATATCAATATGGTAGAGCACACAACTCTCCAGTAACACTACATTTAACTGATGACAAATGGAGTATTGCAGGCGGAGTTCCTTCTGATAAAAAGAAAAACTCATGGGTAGAATTACTTGGATTATTGCCGTCAGGCGCAGTTTATGTTGAACCACATCCAGTTGAAAACTTATCAGAAGTTGATTGGATACGATATCTAAAATCAAAAGGAATAGATGCATACATTTATCATTGCGCTGACACTATTGAAATGCATCCTAATGAAACGCGCGTCGGTATTGAAATGTCTCAATATTTAAAAACTTTACCTGAATTAAAACCAATTGTTAATAATGGTTGGTTACCAGATGAATTTATTACTGCACAATGGGATTCAACTGATTCACAAAGAACGTTACCAGAAGAATTAATAAAAGAAATACACAAGAAATATATGTGTCCAGTATTGTACATAGGCGGAGAAGGTAAAGGGTGGTTAAAAACCTCATTACCTCATATTGGCTTAGCATTAGCTAATGCTAAATTTCATGTTGGTAGCGATTCTGGTATGATGCACATTGCTCAACTATATAAAAAATATGAAGACATACATATATACGACACAGCTGGCTCATACAGATCTCATCATTTAGTAAGAGCAATTAATAATGGAACAAAATATTTTAAGGTATAACTATCATGATGGCAACTCATACAAATAAAGACTCTCATAACTTAATGCATATAATAAAAGCTGATACTGTTGGCGCAGAAATTGGTGTTTGGATGGGTAACACTTCAACACAATTTCTTAAAAAAGGTCTTAAAAAGTTTTATATGGTTGATTCATATTCAACAGAACCGTATAAAGAAAATACAGAAATGTCATTTCAAGAATATATTGCTAAATATTCTAAAATAACTGGTGAAATTGCTCCAGCTGGATTTCAAAAATATTATGATAGAGTTTATGCAGAAATTAATTCAAGATTTAAAACACACAAAGAAGTTGAAATATGTCGTATGTTATCTGATGAATGGTTTGAAAAATATAGTGATGTTGAGTTAGACTGGATTTATGTTGATGGCGATCATTCATATGAAGGATGCTTAAGTGATTTAGAAAATTCATTAAAAGCTGTAAAACCAGGAGGACTTATATTAGGTGATGATTATGGTTGGCCTAATTCTAAATGGAATAAACCAGGTGTAACAAAGGCAGTTAACGAATTTATAAATAAACACAAATTAACAAATATCTTTAGACATGGTCAGACACAATTTGAAATTAGAATATGATAAAATTAATAGTATTTGATTTAGATGGCGTTTTAATTGATAGTAAAAAAATACACTATGAAGCATTAAACTGCGCTTTAGGATCTGAATATAGTATAAGCATTGATGAGCATTTAAGTACATATGATGGGTTGTCAACTAGAACAAAACTTAATATGCTTACATCTAAAAAAGGTTTACCTACTGATAAACATTCTACAATAGCAAAACACAAACAAAAAGCTACTGTAGAAATTCTTAAGAAGATGGTAAAACCTCGAAAAGATTTCATAGATATGTGTAGAGAATTAAAAGATAGAGGTTATACTTTATCATGTGCAAGTAACGCTGTGCGTGAAACTGTTAAAATGAGTTTAGTACAATTAAATCTCATTGAATATTTTGATTTTTGGTACAGCAACGAAGATGTAGAAAAACCTAAACCGCATTTTGAAATGTATTTTAAAACTATGCTAAAAGCAAATGCAAAGCCTAGTGAAACACTTATAATTGAAGATAGCCATATTGGAAGACAAGCAGTATTAGATAGTGGCGCACACTTACTGGCAGTAGAAAACACACAAGATGTATACCTAAGTAAAGTATTAGATAAAATTGAAGAAGCTAATAAAACTCCTCAACAAAATATACCGTGGAAAAGTAAAAAAATGAACGTATTAATACCAATGGCTGGTGCTGGCAGTAGATTCCAAGAGCAAGGTTACACATTTCCAAAACCTTTAATTGAAGTAGGTAATAAACCTATGATACAGGTTGTCACTGATAATTTAAATATTGATGCTCATCATATTTACATCGTACAAAAAGAACATTATGAAAAATTTAACTTAGAAATTGTTTTAAAACTAATTAAGCCTGATTGCACTATAGTTCAAGTAGATGGAATCACTGAAGGCGCTGCATGTACGACTTTATTAGCTAGAGAATATATTGATAATAACGATCCTCTTGTTATTGCAAACTCTGATCAGTTTATTGAATGGAATAGTAACGAAGTTTTATATGCATTCAGCACTGAAGGTATAGGTGGTGGCATACTTACTTTTAAAACTACTCATCCGAAATGGAGTTATGTTAAATTAGATAAAAATGGATTTGTTAGTGAAGTGGCAGAAAAACAACCAATTTCTGATAATGCTACTGTTGGCATATATTATTGGTCTCGTGGAAGTGACTACGTAAGTTGTGCTGATGAAATGATAAAAAAAGATATTAGAACAAATAACGAATTTTATGTTTGTCCAGTATTTAATCAATTTATAGAACGTGGTGGAAAAATTAGAATTAAAAATATTCATTCTAATGGAATGTGGGGATTAGGTACGCCTGAAGATTTAAATCATTTTTTAAGTAATTATAATAAGGACGTATAATGAAACCTGTAATCTGTGTTTCCGGTATTGCTAGAGGGAACTGTAAAAAAAATATAAGTCATCTAGAAAAAGCATTTCCGGAAATACCTATTTACTTTTCAACATGGACAGAATACAAAAATGATATATCAGAAAAATACAAATCAACTTATCATAATGAACCAGAAGTTAATTATAATCCTTGGTTAGAATGTGTCAGCGATCCTCCTCATGTAAAATACAAAGAGTATAAAGAAGCTTTTATTAATAAAAAAAATGGGGGTTTAGTTGATAATGCAAGAACAACTAAGAAACTGCTTCATCATACAAAACAAATTATAGGCCATGCTTACCAACTCGATTATGACATACCATTAGAATACGATATGATTATAAGAATAAGATGGGATACTCTTGTATCTAACAAGGTAGACTTTACACAATATCTAGAAACATCATATAATGATAACATTCCAATTGGATTTGCTATAAGAGGCGGAAGATGGACAAACTTAGATCAATTTAAAGATATTGAACATGTTCACATTACTGAAACTACAGACTTAACTTGGAGCCGAGACTGGCATTGTTGGATAAATGATAATATGATATTTCATCCTAGAAAATTATTCGATACAAAATTAGTGCATAAATTTAATGAAGAGAAAAAATTGTGGCCTGCTGAATATGGGTGGTATCAAATGTTAAGTGTAATGAATAACCATCATTGTGTTTATGGCGGTGCTGCTATTGAAAGATTTATTCGTGCTTAACGTATTATTTCAAAGATATAAATCTAATAGACAACAATATTCTTTATTTTATGAAGCGCAACTATTTCAATATAGGCATAAGCCTATAAACATATTACAAATTGGCATAGAAAATAGCATACCAGTGTGGCATAAGTATTTACAAAGATCTAACATTTATTGTATCGATGAATTTAATAGAAATCAACCAGATAAATACAAATATCTAGAAGAAAAAAGAATATATTGGTCACGTTGCGATACTAATGATCAAAAGAGTATTAATGATGTTATGCTAAATGTATGGAATAAACCACGGTTTAATGTTATTATAGATAATACTAATAACTTTGGATTAACTCGCCATAGTTATTTAAAAAGATATTGTATCGGTAAATATTATATAGAAGATGGTGATAAAGTAAGGATTATGAAATGAAAGCATATGCAATAGTAGTACCAGGCAATCAAATATCAATGTCTGGATTTAACGAACTTAAAGAAAGCTATGATAAATACGGCCATGATGATGGCTTTGAAATGCATGAAGCAATTGAACTTAATAAAGTAGAAGGATATTGTGGTGGTAATGGATTAGTTTGGAACTATCCGTGGGAAGGCCAAGAATTAGATATGAAAAGCGGTATGCTAAAGTCTGCATATCAAACTACAGATAAAAGAAAGCGTATGTCATGTTTTTTAAGTCACTGGTATCTATGGCAAAAATGCAAAAATATTAATGAAACTATATTAATACTTGAACACGATTCACGATTCATAAAAAGACTACCAGCTCACAGCACGTTTGAGAAATGTAATTTTGATATTATAGGAATAAACGATCCATCAATGGCTACTAGGAAATCTAAAGTATATCATGATAAAATCTTAGAAAAGACTGATTTATTTCAACCAGTTCCTAGGATTGACGAATATAACATTCCACAAGGATTAGCTGGTAATTCAGCATATGTGATAAAACCAGCAGGTGCACAACTTATGATTGATTTAACACAGGAATACGGTATGTGGCCAAACGATGCACTCATGTGTTATCAATTAGTTCCTAAGCTTGGTGTAACACGTAATTTCTATACAAGAATACAAGGATTGAGGTCAACAACAACACTATGAAAATGTATGTAATAACAATAAAAGAAAATGAAAGATCAGTACAAGTTGCTGATAGATGTGTTAAAAGTGGTTTAGTATTTGGTTACAAAGTAAACAAACATACAGCGTATACTCCACAAAACTGTGATGTGTATGAAGAGTTAAAGAAACTAAAGTATCCTTCTGCGGCATTTAATGAAATATATAGTAGACCAGAAAATTGCATAGCAGGTTTTCTAAGTCACCACAGTTTATGGAAAAAGTGTGTTAGGTCTAAAGAGCCTATAGTTATATTTGAACATGACGCAGTATTAGTTGGAGATATTCCACAAATGCTGATGTTTGATATCTTAAACCTTGGTAAACCATCATACGGTAAATTTAACACACCATCATTTATAGGTTATGGATCACTTGTATCTAAACCATATTTCCCAGGTGCGCATGCGTACAGGCTAACACCAAAAGGTGCACAGCAGTTAATTGATGAATGCGTATTTTCTGCGGGGCCAACAGACATATACATCCATTCAAGTAAATTTACACTAGGTGAATATTATCCTTGGCCAGTTGAAGCACGAGACAGTTTTACTACAATACAACAAAAGCAAGGATGCTACGCAAAACATAATTATGGTGAAACTTATGAAATCATTTAAAACATTTGACAAAGCATTTATTACTGGTTGTGACGAAGGTCATGAATGGATGCTACCATGGTTTTTTAAAAACTATAAAGCCTATTGCAACAAACCACTTGTATTTTCTGATTTCGGCTTAAGCAAAAAGGGGCTTGAATTAGTTAAACAAAATGCACAGGCAGTTATGAATTTAGGTCAAGTAGAAGAAAAAGGTTGGTTTCGAAAACCGTTATCTATGTGGAAATCTCCTTCGAAGAAAACTGTATGGATAGATTTAGATTGTGAAGTTAAAGATAATATTGATGGCATATTTGATTTATTAGAACCTAATAAATTAGCAATGGTTGAAGACAAACCGTGGACATTACGGCGTAAGCATCTTTGGCATAACTCAGGCGTTGTTGGCTTTATAGATAAACCTATAATACTATCATTATGGTGCGGTGCTGTTCGAAAAGATCATAGTAATGGTGTAGGAGATCAAGAAATACTTGATAAGCTATTAAATCCTATTACAAAAATTACTTACATTAAAGATTTACCTAATGAATATAATGTAATGAGATTACAAACTGAAGCAGATGGATACAAAGGTAAAGTGCGAATCATGCATTGGACTGGAAAAAAAGGCAAAGATAAGATTAGGAGTATGCTATGAATAAGGTGGTACATATTATTGGAAACGGTGATCAATCGAGTTTGTACTTAAAAGAAACACGAGTTGGAATGAAACTAACTTGTAATATTCCTCCTTGGCCTGTACCTGGTGCGTATGGTACGATCATGGTTGATTTTAAAATGATGAAAGCTTTACATGAAGGAACACTAACTATTCCTGGTGATTGGATTTTAGGTATGAGACCTAAGATTTGGATGGATCAACAGCCTACCTTTTACGTTAAACATTCTTCTCAAGTAAGAGAATTTTATACCACTCTTCCAAAATATGTAGCAAACTATACAGATTTTAATTGTGGCCATATGGCTGTACACTATGCAGCAAATAAAGTTAAAGCAGACGAAATACATCTATATGGATTTGATTCACTTTTTGATTTTAACTTAAGAAGTTGTTCTGACTTATATCTTGAATCTGATAGAGGTAATATGAATAATCATAGACTTGCTAACAATTGGAGACCAGTGTGGGAAAAAATGTTTAATGAATTCCCTAACACTAAGTTTGTATTACATCACGTTCATAATGCACTTAAAGTTAAAGTGGCACAAAATGTGCGTGTTGTAACATATAATTCAAAGACTAAAATGGATTAATTAACATGTTAATAACAAACTTTTAAATAAGTGAAAAAAAGAGTGTACATTCGCTAAAAAGTATGGTATAATATACTTATAAAATGAAAAAAGCGGAGAATACTATATGTCTACTAAATTTAATACAAATAAAAATACTTCACCTTCTAGAACTAATGCTAATAAATCACCTAGGAAAATTGGATTTCAGCCAAGACTAATTCAATCTTTTCCACGTGATTACGGAATTAAATCATCTAGGTTTGGAACAGTTGATTTTGTGCCTGGACCAGCTACTTTATATGCCAGAAAATATGGTAAAAATAATTAAAATAACTGTGTACATTTGCAAAAAACTATGGTATAATATAAGTATAAAATAAAAAAAGCGGAGAATATAATATGTCAAAATCAAACACTTACTTTAACGATTCAGTAGAAGACTTTAACGAACAGGCTGTAGATATAGTAGAAGATTCTACTGTATTAACAGAAGCATTAACAAGAGTTGAAAGTGTTCGTGAAGTTTATTTTAACTTCATAGATGCAGCTCAAACTGCTGAGGACGTAACAAACATGTGGCATGCGTAATGCAGCCATACGTTAATATGATTAAAGGTTTAGCTCTAGGCATGTTTGGAATGTTAGTGTTAACCTATTGTACGCCTGCACAAGCAAATACTAGTAAAGATCAAGAGATCTCATGTATGGCTAAAAACATGTATTGGGAAGCTCGTAATCAATCTCTTCAAGGTATGATTGCTGTAGGTTATGTTACTATGAATAGGGTTTTAGACAAACGATATCCAAGCACAGTATGTTCTGTAGTTTATCAAGCACAACATTCTAAATGGTGGTTAGAAACTCATGGCAAATGGCATCCTTTAAAAAACAGATGTCAGTTTAGTTGGTACTGTGATGGTAAAAGAGATGTAGTACCATCACAAGATAAAGACTTGTATGATCAGATTATAGGAATTGCTGCTAAAATATATTATGGATATAATTCAATATTAGTATATGATTTTACTAAAGGCGCTACGCATTATCATGCAGACTATGTCTATCCGTCATGGGCTGAGAAAAAAACACAAACTGTCACAATTGGTAAACATATATTTTATAGATGGGAAAAATAGTGACAATAACTTATATGAAAGAAGGTTCTCCTAAGTCTTGGGATAAGAAATTACGAACTTATGAAGTAACTTATCCAAGTGGTCAAAAGGTGATGTGGAAAAATATTACTGCTCGTGACTGTCTAACAAAGTATGAAGGGCATAACTCAATGTATCAACATAAATGTCAATTGAGAGAGTTAGGTGGAAAAGAGTTACAATTAATACAAATTATGGAGAAGAAATGAGCAATGAATTGATAAAAAGACCAGATATATCTTATAAGTTTAATGAAGACATGTATGTAGAAGAGTTGATGGATGTTATCAATAATACGTATAAAGGACATTATTCTCGAGAACAGTTTCAAGCAACTGAATTTATAATTGACGGCGGTCATGGTACTGGATTTTGTATCGGTAACATAATGAAATATGCTCAAAGATATGGTAAAAAAGGTAATAGTGATGACGCTAGAAAAGATATTATGAAAGTACTACACTACGCAATAATGCAATTACACGTACATGATAGTCAAGAGTTTGATAAATTTGCAGACACTGATACAAGTTCACCTGTTGAATACAAGTACGACACTGATTAATGCATGCATTTTTATTAATGGTTTACCTAGGTACTAAAATAGAAAGCAAAGACATGTATTTCTACGACATTGACAAATGTAAATATTTTGCATCTAGACTAAATAATCAACCATCTGTTCCAAATAAATCAAAAAAAGAAGATGCACCTAAAATGGTATCATACACTGCAGTATGTGTGCCTAAACAAATAAACAATAACATTAAACCTTATTAATATTACGTATCCTTAAACTTAGGTTTTTCTCTCATAGACAATTGTGAATGAAATTTAGTTTTAACTGGTGTCTTATCTTTGCAGTTTTGTAATAATATTTGTATAGCTTTATAACCATCACCCATAAACAAAAGAGTATTACCTGAATATAATTTGCCTTTGGCTGCATTAGTAAGATCTAATTTAAAGATTTCATGTTTGAATATCATTAACTTCTTCTTTACACTCACATTTTTGGCATACGTCATTCATACACTCTTGACAACCATTTGAATAACAATGACACCTGTGACCGCAATACGTACAATATCTTTCTTTACCAACAACAGATTCGCCTATCATAATTTCTCCTATTATTTAACAGCTTCGTTTAAACTATCTATAACACTACCAATGTTAGGTACGTCACCATATGGATTGTATTTACATTTGTATTGACGAGGACAGTTATTCTCTATGGCCATCTCGTATGTTTTATTTTGTCCTTGATATATACAAACTTCTTCACCAGATTTAGTCTTAACACGCTTCTTAAGTCTACAAGTAACCATCTTCGGTAGAACTATGTCACCTCTTTGTATCTTCTGTTGACGTGTATAGTCTTTCTTTGTACCGACCGTCTTAGCACCGGCGAGTGCTACAGTCGATGTAACTAAAATGATTAAGAGAGTCTTGAGTACCATACGCTACCAACTGCTACAGCAAGACCAAGAAATATGATACCAGCAACTAAAAGAACCTGTTTAATTTCTGCCCATAAAGCTTTATCAGCTTTTACCTTTTCGATCTTGGCTTGTCTTATTGCTTCTTTCTGTTCTGCAATACGTCTTGCTCGTTCTTCAAGAATCTCTTTCCATGTGTTAGGGCCAAAACGTAAGTTAACCATGTTCGCTACTTCTTGTAATTGCTCAGCAGCGATCTTTGCATCAATGGTTTCTCTTGCGATATGTGAAGTGTCAAACTGTTCTTTAACACCTAGGCCTCGCTTACCTTGTTTTTTATTTACTTCTTGCTGGCCTCTTAATAGACCATCAATGGCACCACCGATTTCACCTATGTCTTTACATGTATCAATATTCGATTTAATAAAATCTACACTTGATTTTACTAGTGCGATACCTGCAAGTATCTCTGCTATCGGCATATTCTTCTCCTCTTTTTCATAACTATTTATAAAAAAAGGTGTACATTTGTGTAATTTTATGGTATAATATATACTATATAACGATGAAACAAAGCGAAAGGTTTACTGGACTCGGGTGCGATACCCGACAGCTCCACCAAAATATGAAGATATTCTTTCAAGATTTTATCTGGTGGTATAAGATACAAGCACCAAAGTATGGATATATTTCGAGTATCTCATCGTGTATCTTTAACGCAAGACACTTCTTAAGAGATGGAAGATATCGAATTCAGACGAACGGTGTACCAAACGAATATGGGGCTGAAATAGGATCGACAGAGACGAAATAGCGATGTGGAGTTATCCGGATGTAAGCTCGGTTAATGCGAACAATACGATAAATGCAAACGATAATTTTGCACCTCAAGAGTTAGCTCAAGCAGCTTAATTCTTATGAGCCCGGAGGAGCTTGGAAACAGAATCCTCCACAGATTTCCTGAGGTAAGTACGTGTTGCAACACTACTTATAAAAAACCGGGATTCACGTGTGCACTTTACGGGGTGCGGCGACGTAGGTGGGCTACCAAGACGGATAAGGTAGACTCGATATAAGAACGTAAAATTACCTACACGGCAGGGCGGGCTGGACGCACGAGGGAACTAAAATAGTCCTGCTAAAAAAGTGTGATGACTTAATACATCCGCGTGGGGGAAATGTTACCCCCACAACCTATATAGGAGATTTAAATGGTAGAAGAAAAAAAGAATGGTATTGTTGTTAAAGATGAACACAACGAATTCGAACTCGCATTAAGATTTCTTGGTAATGAACTAATTGCAATTAAGATGAAAGCGACTAATTTTAGTGGTAAACTCATAGTTTGGAGTATTCTACTATTATTATTTAGTTTTATGATGATTGAAATATTTGAAGTAGATAAATGGTTAGGATAAAAACATGTGGCACAAAGTATTAGAACACACTGATTTAATGACTCAAAAGAATATTGAAAGGAAGAAAATTATGACACCAAATCCACACTATATTAATATGATGATTAATATTGGCATATTTGCTATGTTAGTATATGTTGCAATACAGGTATCTTAATGGAAATACTAGTAGCGTACTGCACGTATTACGTATTAGCAACTATTGGTATAACGTACGGATTTCATAGAACATTTGCTCACGGCGGATATAAAGCAGGACCATTCATTGTAGATCGATTTATAGAATGCGTTATGCTTTATTGTGGTGTATTATGTGGAGGTCAATCTGCGTTAAGTTGGTGTGGTGTTCACAGAATGCATCATGCGTATGCCGATACACCAAAAGATCCACACTCTCCTATATACAAAAAATGGTGGGAAATATTATTCTCTACATGGAGAGTAAAGTGCATTCCACGTAAGTTTGTAAAAGATTTATACAATAATCCTCGGGTTATGTTCTTTCATAAGTATCGATATTATATTTTAGGACTTACTTACATAGTCTTTTATCAATACTTATTGTACTTACTTACAGCATTCGTATTATCATATATATTTTATGGTACACTAAATCTATTTGGACATACTGATACAGGACCAGTGAATAGATGGTGGATAAATATATTTGCGCCGTTTGAAGGAAGTCATAATGATCACCACAAAAAATAGATGGAAAGATAGAACAGAACTACCAGTGTTTAAAAAACTATTACAGTTTCAATTTAATCCTATTAAATTACTTGAATCATATAATCAGATTAAAGACAAAGATTGGAATGCTATGAGTAATGAATACTCTAAGTTTACTGAATCACACAATATAGTTACACAAAAGTTTGACAATGAATACCAACAATATGGTCTTACAGAATTTGATAGTAATTATAATATAGAAAATAGAACTGAAAAATCTGGTAGTATATGGGATAGAAAAATAGCAAAGAGTAACCCACACGCAGATGAAAGATTTTATAGAAAACGAAAAGATAATATACCAGAATATATTGAAGAAGTATTGAATACTATAGGAAAGAACGTTGTACACAAAACACGTTTTGCAAAATTACCTGCAGGTAGAAAAATAAAGAAACACATAGATCATGACACTAAGTACGGTATTAGATTACACATCCCAATCATAACAAATAATAAATCGTTCTATGGTGGAACAGGTTCTGACGGTGTAACACATGAATCGCACTTTCCAGCAGATGGTGGTGTATGGTTTATTAATCCAGGAGTTCCTCATTGGGTATATAATGAAGGTAATACTGAAAGAGTGCATCTTATTGTGTCATGTGATACGCAGGAGATATTAAATGAATATTGATGAACACGATTGGAAAAACAAGTCATTAGACTCTTTAGTTAATAATGAAGTAGATCTTGTTGTCATTAACAATGTACCTACATGTCAAATTGAGATTTATAATTTTATGTCAAAGTATTATGAAATATGTCCGCAAGATCCACTTAATCAAATATTTGTCTCAATTAAAAATAATCCAAGTAATGATAAAGAAGACTTAAGATCAGAGACTGAGTTAGCGTGGCATATAGACGGAATATATAAAAAGAAACCTTATAATGTAACAGGACTTTATTGTATTGATATTGACGGTAGTGCAGACACGATGTTTGTAGATAATAGAATTATTGACAGTATTTCAGATTACTATCAAGAACATCAGAATGATATTGCAGCAATTGACATGGAACGTCTTACTGATGATAAACGTTATCCATATAAGTTTCGTAACGAAAAAGAAAAGAAACTTTTTCGTAGGTTTCATGGTTCTGTAAAACATCAACTCTTTCAAAAAGATAAACGTGGTACGTACATATACTATTCAAATAGTAGTAGTATATTACAAGAGAGTGATATGATAGATGATATCCTGTATTCAAAAGATAGAATATACAGTCATGTATGGAAAAAGAAACAATTGGTGATGTGTAATAATATTACAACAAATCATAAAAGAAACGCAAACACGTCTCGGTCTCGTCATATGTGGAAAGTGTGTGGATGGAATTTGAATTAGTTAAAGTACAAAGTATAGATGAAATCCTACCAATACTTAATATTGCGTCTCAAGAAAAACATAAAAATAGATTAAACTATAATATCGATCGTATAAAAAAGAGATGGGAACATTACATGTGTTTTCATAAACTTGTTGATCACGAATTAGGTGGAGTAATTGCGATATCTGGTGTTTATAAGTATCATGATAAACTTGCGAGAGTTATCGACAGGACGTGGGTTCATCCGTATTATAGATCAACATTCATACACAAAAATAATAATATGATCGTAAGACCGGTCATTGATTACTTTCTTCCGTATCAAACAGAATATTGTAGAAAACGAGGTATGACATCATTTGTGTCAATACAATATCCAAGTAAAACAAAAGTACTTGAAAGACTTATAAGAGAAACTCATTGTGGTTATAAATTACTACCTGATTTTTATTTTACGTGTCAACATGATAATTATGAAAATGTAAAGTGTTGGCAAAGATGTATATCAACAGGTGAAATTGATCTTGCAAAAAAATCAGTCGGTGAGATAATCTAGTATTAATTCTTGTAATATATTATAATTTTTTTCTGTAGGAAGAAGACCAATAAAGAATTGATAAACTTCTCCTAAAGCAGTAGCGTCGTGAATAACACTTGTGTCAATAAGATATAAACGATTCGATTCAAATTTTGATTCTATCATGTCTTCACCGTATCTCAATTGCATGCTCGCGGAGTTAGTGCAACCCCACAATCTTAAGTTTGGCGCAGGTAATAATACGTCGATGTGGGGAGTGAAGTTGTCACCGCTCTGCCACCACAGTATACTAGACCTGCATAAATCAAATTGTTGTATTGGTTTCATATATTTCATTTGTTCAGTGTGTGTTGTAAAATCTCCTTCAATATAACATTTATTCACTAAACCTTTAGCGTGCTTTTTATTATGATGATCAAGTGGACCTATCGACAAATCATCGGCCGTGTTTCTACCGTCTAAGTTGACGAGAGCACAGCCTTTACGCGTTTTAAGATCTCTGTTGTCTCCCCATTGATAAAAGAGTTCATGTATCGCACTAAAATCATGTTCGACATTATCACATAATAATGGTAAAGGCGTTAAAAACTTTCTGTGTAAAACTGAATACATATCACTTGGCACTTTTTCAGCTTTCATATAAAGTTGTCGAGTCATTTCAGATGAGAATTTTTGTTTTTTCATTGTATCGCCATTACGATATGTGTACGAGTATCTCTTCCAAAGTTGCCAGCTGTGTGTTTCTGAGTAGTGTCTACGATGTACGATTTTCCAGCTTCAAGATGATAAGTCTTCCAATCTTTATCGAAAAATTTACAGTACTCATTAGTCACTATTGGTATATGAAGTCTCTTAGAAAAATCATGATGGTATGAGTAACACTTACCGGGTTTGAGATTCATGAATCTTGAACGGCCTATCATGAAGTCGTCACTAATTTCGTCATACATGTCTTCAATATAAGTGTTACGAAATAAGTCATTAAGGTGTTTCCAGTGAAAGTCTTTTCCCTTAATGTCATCATAAGATCGTATCTCATAATAGTTCTGTAGTCCACCACTTCCACACGTCAATTGTTTTTGTGGATCACGCACATCACCTCTGTTATTTAAAGTGACCTGATCAATATGCGAGTACGTGTCAAGTATCTCTTGTATCTTACTAATGTCGAATTGATATTCTAGAGTTTCAATGAATGCCATGTCTCTACTGCTCCTTTATCAAATCCTATCTGTAGACAGATTCTCGTGTACTCGTTATTGAAGACTGCGTGTCTACGCCTTACGTCTAATAATACTGGTCCTTCATATTCACCGTGCTCAGTCATACCGTTTGCATAATTTTCAGAGAGTGGATGAATTACAACGCATGAACGCGTACCATCAACGTGCCAGTCTTGTATTGCGTGTGGTTCCATCTTCATAAGAGCGACACGTTCGTATGACTTGTATGTAGTTGGTAAGAAATGCAACGCGCTTACTTTCCCTGATACTGTAGATTTGTGATTATACCACTTATTAGAATGTGATTGTTGCAAATATTCTTGTATTTCTGATTGTGATAAGAATTGTGGTACACTACACACACCATACTTTTCTAATTTATATTCACTCATTATGCATTTCTCATGGTTTACATATTGTAATTTCTTTAACGCGATTTGGATTATTCAAAACCCACTGTACTGTATCAACACATTCATCTAAAGATATCTTTTCTGCTTTGACGTGTGCTACACTTGGTGAATCGATATAACTAAATCTTATTATTGATGTATTAACACCTTGATAGAATAACTGTTCATTCGCTTTATCTAACGCTATCTTTTGTATTGAGTATATTCTTGGTGTTTTTTTGATACCATCTGCAGCGTTTGATCCAATATTAATGATACGTTTACCAAGTTCTGCTGCTTTGTATAACCAATCAACCTGTTGAAATCCATTGTGTTTACAATTAATAAACACATCACAGTCTTCTAATTTATCAACACTGCCGTATTCTTCCCACAGTCTTTGTCCAAGACCTCTTCTTATTCCTGTTATATAATATTCAGTCATTTTTACGCCACCTACAATATGCGTTAAATAAGTTCATATTGAACCATATTAACATTCCTGCGAGTAACGGACTCATTAACATCATCTTATAACATATGAATAACATACACGATGTGATCCCAATCATGATATGATCTCTTGTTTGTAACGTTCTATTCACTAAAATCATCCTTAATCTTCCTATCCATTATATTATGTTCATCCGGATTATTACGTTTCCATTCATTATCACGTATCCTATCATATATAATCATATACGCAACAGTTAATATCAACAATCCCATCATCCCATATATTACTATCTCAATCACCCATACATCTCCATTAATATTCCTACACTCGCATATATTATAGTAATACTTACTATATAGAGTAATACATATTCACTTAACTTCATATCTGTACTATCATATAAAGACATAATGTTATCGTTATAACATATACAGTCACACTTACCTTAAACATTCTTACTATAATCTCCCCAATACTTCATACGATCATTCCAACATGTACGTTTTGTATCATGTTCTATCATTTTCTCTATATAATGATCATGTTTTGTATGGTATAACTCTCTATCAGTTGATCCAAACTCTCTCCTATACACGGTCTTACCTTTATCAGGACTTTCATATATGTATTTTTTATTCATTTCTTTTCCTATCGGTTTCTTGTTAATATTATCATTAATAGTATACTATAATATAGTCTCTTTAATAATTCATATGGGAGCGAGTCAATAACTTTACCTAATAATCTATATAAAAGGTTTAATAAGTTCATATAAAGATGTACCGTATACAATGACTCATAATACTATATATAAGGTGTGTAAGTCATACATTCTACATAAACTGTATGTATATCAGAGAAACTAGGTCTAGAGGGAGTACGATCGGTAACCTTAGTGTCCTCGGTAGTTCGCGAAACTTTTATCTCACTCACAAAAAAAGTGCACGGTCGTTAACATGTTATGTTCTTTTTCCTTTACATTTACGCGAAAGTATGGTATAATAAAAGAGTATACGGGGAGAAGGGGATATACTCTCTCATGACTCTGTACAGTATTCCACAGTATATAACAGTAATAATAAGATAGGACAACAATTGATTAATTCAGACTCAATATAATAGATCACGCGTCCCTTAGAGAACCATAGAGGGACATCGAATCTCCACGACATATGGTTATACATCTCCTATAGAGTACGGTCACTGGCGGTCTTCTTAGAGGTCCCTCAGATGATCGCAGAGACCCGAAGAGAACCACAGAGGTATGATCCATCATCTCTCTTATACCATATAGGGGTCTATATTTCAAAAAGTTGACAGTGGTATAGCAGGCCACTAGTATGGTTCGAATGTATACAGAGACAGAAGTTTTTTTCAGAAACCTTTTATATTTTTTTTTTTCTCCAGAATTTTTTTCGTCTATAACTCTTGTCCGAAGGCGATCCATATATAGTAGTATAACATAGATAATACACGGAGTTTATTATATCACATTTAATTTGTAACTTACCTTCTACGAAAGTATGGGTACGTAGAGAGTATTTAAGAGATCATGTAGATGGTCACGGAGAATTCGTTGAAGGTCATTGGGTAACGGCCAAATCATTACCAGGTCGTGCCTTTTACTTCGAAACATTTTTACCAGAATACGGAGCCTTATTTGATAAACTCCCTATTAGCGCATTTGTAGCGGACCCAACTACTCCAAAGATTGATATGGCATTACCTGATCTACAGTTTTGGAATTGTATGGACTATGGTGTTACTTGTATACAGAAACAATTCATTGGATCTATGGACTTCGAAGTCTATACAAAGAACCACGGATTTGTTAAAGGTCAATACATTGCAACCTTAGATAACTACCATGTACATGCAGATGAAATTGATTATTCTACTGCTGAACAACCAGATGAACACAAGTCTTTTAATTTGTTGGAATTGGAGAACGGACAGTTTGCTTTATATCCGAATAATAGGATGAGAGTATATGATAATAGCCTCACTCCGAAAAATCCGAAACAGCCAGACTTCCGAGTATCTACTGAATACTATCAGGTGGAAAACGGAAATGAGTACAGGCTCGGAGATACGGAGGAGTACTATTACGATAACACAGACTCAGACGAAATATTACCGAGTACCGTATTATTAAATCAAGGCTGTTAGGCGCTTGTTAAGACGCGTACACGGTAGTTCAGTATCTTATGAACTAATGCGCGCTGACGTGCTTGACAAAACCTTTTCCAAGAATATGGTCTGTAAGTCATTATGCCACCCTCCCTATCTTAATGGTTAGGTGCGTTCCTTCCACGACTGTGTACTTCCGCCCTTACGGGTGAACGTATTACTATTTATAAAAAAAATCCCCTTAAGGAAAAAAACATTCAAATAAGTGAAAATAACTGTGTACATTCAGTGAAAAGTATGGTATAATATTACTATAAAATGAAAAAAGGACTTTAATATGAATTACGAAATAGGACAAGAAGTTTGGGTTACATTGAATGCTCCGGAATGTTATGGAATTGCATGTACTGGTACAGTAGTTGGTTTCACTCCTAAAAGAATTAAATGTGAAGTAAATGGTTTTATTGCTAACTATGCTCCTACAAATGTTGAAGCTAAGGAGATTGCTAATGTTTAAAAATAAAACAGCCACAGCAGCTTTAGACCACTATTATACTCTACATGATATGGATAATTTTAAATATGGAGACATCGAAGGTAAAGCAGCGTTTGAATGTTTCTGCGCACAGAACGATGAATTCTTTCTAGAATTTATTTGTGCATATCTAGATATCATTAATGATGTTAAAGCTTCTTATCCAAAATGGTCTCAGTATAAGAATAGTACTGTTTAACATGTTAACAACAAACTTTAAAATAAGTGCATTTTTTCCTTTACTTTTGTCTCAAAGCGTGGTATAATAGTACTATAAAATAACAAATTAACTATTTAACGGGAGTTTATATAATGTTAGTTACAATCACCTTCAATAACGATCACGGCGGAATACCTTACACAGCCGCTTCAGTCCAGACCCCTTGCATACATGCCGATAAAGCACTCAATTATGCTTTCGAAAAAACTCAAAATGTTTTTTCATCTTGGTCTGAAAGTAAAAATGATCGAATCTCTATCGCTCATCACAAGTTTGACGGTTCACCTCTTAGAAGTTCTATGGTTGGTGACGAATTTATAGTCTGGTTCTCAGATAAAGAATTTAAAAAATTCATATGTGAAAGAGTTGGTTGGAAGGAGGTTGCTTAATGGCACATCCTTCAGAAGAAATCAATACGCGTAATCATCCATTCATAGGTATTACGTGGCCTGTAACTGGATCTCGTGGAGATGATTATCAAGTTCGCATGTATGACAGCGGATTTGATTGTAGTTGTATTGCTTACAGAAAGTGTAAGCATATTAAATCTGTTGAAGATAAAATTTTAGGTAAAGGAATTGATGATGAGTAAAAAATATCACGATTGGGTTTATGCTGCAGATGATAGCATGAATAAGTCTTTAAAGTTTGTTATATACTGTACCTATGCTTATGGCGCTTATGTTGTTATAGCTGAAATATTTGGAAAATTGATTTAACATGTTAACAACAAACTTTAAAATAAGTGCATTTTTTCCTTTACTTTTAGATAAAAGTATGGTATAATAATACTATAAAATTGAAAAGGGCGTATATATTATGAATAAAATTATTAAACAAGCATTAATCGAAACTGCAGTCTGGGGTGGTCTCACTCTGCAAATTCTATTTGTTTACTTTTACGTGTTATAAGGAGGATTATATAATGGCACACAACGTTGAAACTATGGCATACGCAGGTGAAGTACCGTGGCACGGTCTTGGAGTTCCTGTATCGAACGACTTAACTCCAGTTCAAATGATGGAAAAGGCTGGTCTTAATTGGACAGTCGAACAAATCGATTCATACGTTAATGTAGGTGATAAGCGAATTCCTACTGGTATGAAATCTCTTGTAAGAAGCTCTGATAATAAAGTTCTTACAAATATTGGTCAAGTCTGGAATCCTGTACAAAACGAAGATGCATTTAACTTCTTCAGTGAGTATGTAATGAAAGGCGATATGGAAATGCATACAGCAGGTTCACTTAAAGGTGGTCAACTTGTATGGGCTTTAGCAAAAGTCAAAGAGTCATTTGATCTTTTTGGTGGTGATACAGTCGAGTCTTACTTATTATTCTCAAACCCTCACAAATACGGTTTCTCAATCGATGTGAGATTCACACCAATCAGAGTTGTATGTAACAATACACTTTCGTTATCTCTTGAAGCTAAAGCTGAAAGATCTGTTAAAGTTGGACATAGAACTGAGTTCAATGCTAGCGAAGTTAAGAAAGCTCTAGGTATTGCTTCTGCAAAACTTCACGAGTATAAAGATATGGCTCAATTTCTTGGTTCAAAGAGATACAATATCGACGATCTTGTTGAGTACTATAATACAGTATTTCCAAGAACTGCTGATAAGAGAGTTCAAAATCAAAAACTATCTGTTGAAACTTTATCTAAGAATGCAAAGGCTGCATTTGATGCTATCGAACAACAACCTGGTGCAAAATTTGCTGAAGGTTCTTGGTGGCAGGCTTTCAATTCAGTGACATACGTTACTGATCATATTCAAGGTAGAAATGCTGATAACAGATTATACTCTTCATGGTTTGGTGGTAACCAAGTCAGAAAAAGAGATGCTCTTAAAACTGCTTTACAATTTGCGGAGAAAGTGTAATGACTGATGGACCTTTAAAAAGAGCATTTGATCTCCTGGATACTGACGGTGTCATATCCAGAGAGCTTATCACTTATAGAGTGCGTGATGGTATGGTTATTAAAGAAACTGTACAGCGCAGATACTCTAAAAGCGACTACACTGATTCAACTAAATCTCAACCACTAACTATAACGGAAGGAAATTAATATGTTAGCATTATTTTTAATAACTGCAATCATTGGTATCGATAATAAAGAGTTCATAGATACTTCAAGTACACAACTCACAGAAGGATACAGCTGGACTTATGTAGGAAAGCAAAAGCCTGAAGGTGTTCCTGCCATTACCATGAAATCTAATGGTGAAGAATTTATTTTATGGAAGTTAAAATAATGAATATAGGTAGAAGTGTAGCACGCGATGCTATAGCAATGTCTAAAGGTATTGAATATGTTAAAGAAGAAATTTCTTTTTGGGAACCCTTACATCGTAAAACTAAATCTGTAAAGAAAAGACTTGAAAGATTATATGCAGTTCAAACTCAACTTGTAGAAAAACCAAAAGAGTCTTTAGATTTAGTTGAACAATTAAAGGAGATAAATAAGAAATGAAAAGTATAATTTTATTTTCAGCAGGATTAATTTTTGCAACCAGCTCAGCTTATGCTACACAACAACATAATGCTGACGTACAAGATCATTATAAAACCATTATAAGTCAAAAACCTTATAATGTTGAAGTTTGTAGAGATCGAACTACATCAGGCGATAAGACTGCTGATGCATTAACAGGTGCAATTATTGGTGGAATTTTAGGTAATAACATTAAAGGAGAAAAAGATGGTGGAGCAATCGGAGCTATTATTGGTGGCATGCTTGGTCATTCAAATAGTAGCGCTAGTGGCAATACTAAGAGAATCTGCAGCACTCAAACGAGGTATAACGAAGAGTCTCGAAGAGTATACTCGCATTCGTCAATCACTTTCACATACGAAGGAAGAACATATACAGCGAGGTTTAGAAAATGAAACATAAACCAGATATGATAGCTGCATGGGCTAAAGAAAATGGCTTAAGAGCATTTCAACAGTACGATCCTAATCAACGTAATGAAGATAAAAAGAAAAACTCTCAACGAAAAAAGTTTAATAAAACTGTAACAACTGATAACCGCAACAAGTAATAAATAACGATGTACATCAATTAAAAAGAGGCTTAATGTGGATTGGTTAACTAACATCATAGAAAAATTTATAAACAAGCATTTTAATCCACCACAAACTGTGCAATATTTGTCAGGTAAAGGTAAAGCTTCTATTAAAAATAAGTCTTAAATAAAATCTTTCATTTAATTAAAGCGCCTTAGGGCGCTTTTTTAGTGTACAAACTTGTATAAATAGTGTATAATAATATCAAAGGAGATTATTATGAAAAGATTTAGAAGTTTTATTAAGGAGATGTCAATGGCCGATGAAACTAACCTTGATTTTGATTTTATTAGACGCGCTGAAAAAGTAACAAAGTTTAATATTGATGTTAAAGATCTTAAACCAGAATTACAGCCTTCCGTAAGATACTTATACTTAAAAAACCAATTCCCTAACTTTGGAAAAAAAGATATGTTCATGAAAAGTTTTAACGTACCTAAACTTAATGCGGCAATCAAAGAATTAAAAAGCGAAAACTTTACTCACTTTTTTAATATGTATCAATTTGATCAAAGCGGCATTGGTCCAGGTGAATTATTATTGTATTTTTTAATTGATAATTCTAGTGTTGGCGGCGGTGGTAGTGCTGGTGTAGATTTAAGAGTTGGAAACAAAGAATATGAAGCAAAATCTGTAACTTTAAATGTAGGAAGACAAAGAGTAGAAGGTTTTAAATTAGGTGGTAAAGGTGAAATAGCTCCAATACTAGCTAAAGCACAAGCATTGAAGAAACAATATGATGGTGAAATGATAGCTGCTAATGACAATAAGAAGAATTCTATATCTGAAATTAATAAAAAACAAATGACTAAGTTAAAACAATTAGAGCCAAAGGCTTGGTCACAGATAGAAAAAGATTATGCTAAAGTTGCTGGCGAATATTTTGGTAATACTAATTTAGTTTTTATGTATAGTAAAGCTCAAAAAACTAAAGTTGGAGAAATAATTGCTGCAGGAACAATAGATTCAAAAGCTATAGAAATGCAAGCAATAACTAGCGGAACGATTAAACCAAGTATTAGTTTAAAAGATATTAAGAGTTTAAGATAATGAGATTTATAGAATTTATATCAGAACAAAAAAACACACATATGACTCACATAGAAGACAAAGTTCTCTATGGTGGTGTCAATGGAACTCGTGAAGCTATATTAGCTTTAAGATCTTTACGGGACATGGTTGCAGGCGTACATGACGGAAACGTCAGTGTCAAATGGGATGGAGCTCCTGCAGTATTTGCTGGTACAGATCCAAATGACGGTAAGTTTTTTGTAGCTAAAAAAGGAATATTCAATACAAATCCTAAAGTATACAAAACAAATGCAGATGTTGATGATGATACAAGTGGCGAACTTAATAAGAAATTAAAAGCAGCATTGCAGTATTTACCTGAACTTGGTATCAAAGGCGTGATACAAGGTGATTTCTTATTTAATTCAGGTGAAGTTAAAACAAAAAAACTACAAGGTAAACAATACGTAACTTTTCATCCTAACACTATTGTGTATGCTGTTCCATCTGGAACTGAAGCTGCAAAGAAAGTTAAAGCTGCAAAGATTGGTGTTGTATGGCATACCACATATATAGGTTCAACATTTGAAACAATGAAAGCATCTTACGGCGTAGATATAAGCAAATTTAAACCTAGTACAAACGTTTGGTCTCAAGATGCGATGCTTAGAGATATGACTCAGTTTACAATGACTAAAAAAGACACTGATGAAGTCAACGGACATTTAAGTAATTGTGGTAGAATATTTAATAAAATATCTAGTACAACATTGAAAACTCTTGAAAAAGATCAAACTCTTGCTGGCTATATAGAAACATTTAATAATACATATGTGCGTAAAGGTGAAGTTGTTAGTAACACTAAAACACATGTTGATAAGCTCATAACACACATAAAATTAAAGTTTCAAAAAGAGATAAATAAAAGGAAAACCGAAAAAGGTAAAGGCGCACAACAAAAAAAATTAGATGATGTATTACAATTCTTTTCACCACAAAATAAAGTTAGTTTACAAATGATGTTTGATTTGCAAAAATCTATAGTTCTAGCAAAATTAAAAATTATAAATATACTAAATAGGTTAAATAGTGCACAGACTTTTCTTAAGACACGTGATGGGTATAAGGTAACGGGTCAAGAAGGGTATGTCGCTATTGACAAACTTGGTGGTGATGCAGTGAAAATTGTTGATCGTATGGAATTCTCATACGCTAACTTTTCACCAGAAATTATAAAAGGATGGGATAAGCCGGGGAGGAATTAATGGCTGGACTAAAAACTTTTTCTGAACTTTCTATGAAGAAAGATAAAGATCTTAAAAATCTTATGGTACCGGTAAAAGGGCCAAAAGGCACTTCAAAATATTCTAGAATGAAGGTTGCGTATACAAATGCGCCAGGAACTTCTGACATTAAAAAAGCTGTAAACGCTTCTGTTCAATCAGCAGATCGTAAACCAGAAAGATATACTAAGCCTGACGGTAAAATCGGCATTAGAATGGTTAGAGTTGACAAAGAGATTATTAAGAAAGAAGCAATTGTTGATCCTAATGATTTAAAAGGCAGACCAAAAAAAGCAGATCCAAATCCTGAATCTCCGTATGGTATTAAGCATCCGTTACATCCAGCTAATTTGAAAAAGAAGAAAGTCAAAAGCGAAGCTTCTTCTCCTTCAGTTCTCAAACCAACTAAACCATCTGACATAACTAAACACGCTAGAACGCTAGCAAAGAGTTCTGATGATTACGAACGTAATAAGAAAAAGTATATCGACAAAGCACGTTCTAAAGTATTTAAAATGTATCCTAAAGAAAGCTTAAACGGTTTAATGAAAGAAGAAATGACTATTAATGAAGCAATGCCACCTTTTTGGAAAGTACTTAGAAAAAATAAAAAATTAATTAGTAACGATCATGGCACTACCCATAGAAATAACAAGTTTTATGTTATGTTTGATGAGGAGGATTTAGATGATCTTAGTACAATGGATTCAGAACGTATTTTTAACAGCTTGAAAAAGAATAAAGGTGTAGGATATGCAGAAAATGATATTACAGCATACTTTAAAACTTTAAAAGATGCTAAACAATTTGTAAAGGATATGGGAGGTCCAGGTTCTATGTACGGAAAGTTTGGCAGACTCGATGTTGTTGGTGAATCAGTTGA
>Ga0209634_1000196_pt1 | contig 48322 bp, 37 predicted proteins | sample LinPmetageLP40_FD_184043 | JGI IMG/M metagenome (GOLD analysis project Ga0209634, IMG submission 184043) | Marine viral communities from the Pacific Ocean - LP-40 (SPAdes) (version 2) | ecosystem: Environmental > Aquatic > Marine > Oceanic | place: Pacific Ocean | collected 2010-08-26
TTACTTCAGATTTAAAACTTTCGGTAAAAAAGATATTATGTATATTTTTAATTGAAATACCTGTGGAGAAAGTACCATAAGATGCTACAATAATAACATCATCATTCTTTTCCATTCGGCTTTTAAACTCTTCTCTTATATCTACGTTAACAGAGCCGTCTACATAGTAAACCTTCTTGTCTGTTATATGCCTTAATTTATTATATAACTTTTCACCGTATGCTATCTTATGAAATAGCACTAGTGAATTGGATGTTGACTTTTTAATTACTTGGCAAACAAAATCTAGTCTCTTCTCACTTTGATTTATAAAATTTTGTTCTAATCCAAATAGTCTTTGCCTATCTTGTGGATTTTTAGATAGAAAAGAAAACGATTCTTTTTGTTCAGGTGTTGCATAATCCATGTGAAGTTGTATAACTTTACAGCTGGCAATAAAACCTTCTTGTTGTAATTGATTGGCTTTAACTTGAGTAACCAAAGGCCCCATTGCAGACATTAAGCTTAATCTATTAACAGTTCCTTTTTTAGGAATAGTTCCACTTAAACCAAATCGGAAATCACAGTGCCAACATTTATCCATTATCTTTTGAATAGAGTTAGCTTTTGCTTTATGAGTTTCATCTACAAATACTGCATCAAATTGACTAAAGTATTCTTCATCCTTTTTAACTAAAGATTGATATGTACCAATGACAAGATTAGAACTCTTTCTTATTTTTACGCCTGCATATATTTGTTGGGTCTTTAATGGAACACCGCATTTATTATATTCATCAAAATCACCAGTAGCTTGTAAAACTAAATTTACATTAGGGACAATCATTAATATCTTTTTCTTATTTAATTTATCCATAAGATAAGCAACAACCATAAATGATATTAGAGTTTTACCAGCAGATGTTGCTAATTCAGCTAAACACCTTCTATATTTTAAAATTTTAAATGCTGCATCTATTTGATATTCTCGAGGTTTAAAATCTGGTTGTTTTTTAAAGATATCAGTAACCCATAACCTAAAACTGTCTTCTTTAATTTCAGTATCAAATATATCGGTTATATTATTTAAGGTAACAGGAAAATCATAATCTTTACAGATATCTAAAATTTCTTTCCATAAACCAGCAGGAATTTTATTTCTTTTTACAAACGATACATTACCATCCCATACTTTCTTTTTAACTAAAGGGTGAAATCGCCATCCTTCAATTTTTTTAGTCAAGCTACTCTTTAGTTGCTCATACTCTAATTCAGTACATGCATCTATAACTAAAAACTTTTTATTTTCAGATAGGGATAATTCCATTAGTATTCTTTATCGTCTAGATTTATTCTGTTACGAATGGCGAATGCTAGATTATCACAAGTTTTAATACATTCTTGGTAATAGTCCATGTGAGATTGTAACATTTCCATTTGAGTTCTTAAATGAGATAAGTCTGCCTTTATAAAAGCAACCTTTTCCCCGCTTGTTAATTTAACATCATAGTCAATTGAATATTCTCTGTACTTGATTTTATAGTACCTATCATATGCGCCTTGTCTTTTATGTTTTGTCGTTTTAAAATCTGTAATTTTATCTAACAGGATTTGTCTATATGATAGCATGTTTACTTGGCATTCTGCTAAATTACGAACTTCTTTTAATAAACCAACTAAATGACTTATCTTTACTTTCCAATCATCTCTATCTTTAGCTAATCTCTTTGCTAATTCCTCATTAGCCTCCCCTGTCGCCATATCATTATACTCCATTAAAATATACCTTTATTATTATTAATCTTTTTAAAACCCTTTACTTTAGGTTGAAACTTCTTTTTTGGTGCTGGAATAGAAAAATTACTCTTTACATCTTTTAGTTCAGATTTACTAAATGTAGCAAATAATTTTATCTTTTTATTACTATTTTCTAAATCTTTATAAAAGTCATCTACTTCTTCACTCACAAAATTGTTATAATTTTTTAAACTCATCATATAAAAATAATATCTAATGAATCTTTTGTAAAATATTTATCTAAGTCACCTAAGCACCCAGATCTATTACTATATTCCCATTTAACTAAATCATTTAAATCTTTAACCTTTCTTGATGGAATATCAAAGTCTTTTAAAAACTTATCCCACATAAATACAGTTTGGCCACTTTTTAATTTATCAATCATTCTAGTTTTGCCTTCCATATCATTATCAAAGAAATATCTTGCTGTAGGTATTTCGTTAAATTCTATTATTTGCTTTTTAACTCCAGTTAGTCCAATAGAATTATTCATAAACATTGCATCAATAGGCCCTTCAAATATAGAAAATTCTCTAGCCATATCAACTGTTAAAATACCAAATAACATTGATATTTTATTTAGATTATCTAGCTCTTCTTCATTAACATTTAATTTTAACTTTAGCCTATCATAGATTCTTTCTATGTTCCATGTTTTATATTTAGGGCCACCGCTGCCACCTAAGTCTCTGGTTTGGAATCCTAGTATCTTACCTTCAGGTGTTAAATTAAAAACATATAATTCTCTACGCCTTGGATCAAAACCAAATCTTTCAGTTTTATGGTGCAGTAACCTACTCTTTAAATAAGGATATGCCTGATAAGTTAAAGTATTAATTGGATATACATTAAATCCTAAAGCTATTTCTTCAAACGATAATGCTAATTCTTTTGCTTTATCGAATAGATAAAAATCTAAACTTTCACCTAATGAAAAATGTTTACGATTTTCTTTAATGTAATTAATTACGTCGATCCTATCATCACCTTCAAAGTTTTGATTATGTTCGGCTAAGAAAACATCTAATGATGCATGAGCGGAACAATTATAACAATGAAAGTATAAATCATTCCAATACAAATTACCTCTCTTCTTTCTTGGTTGATCTGTTGAATCACCACAGTATGGGCATGCAAAATTTAGCCTACCTTTACTCTCCAACATTCTTCTTTTTTCTGGATGAGTATGGTTAGTATGAAGAACTCGGACTACCTTATCGATAATCCGAGCTTTCATTTCAGAAGATATTATTACTTCTTCTGCCATACTTATTAAAGATCTAAACCATTAATGAAATCATCAAAGTCATCTTTCTTTTCTTCACCTTTTACAGGTTCAGCTTTAGGAGTTTCCTTTGTTTCAGTTGTTGCTTTAGTTGCAGCAGCTTCAGTAACTTTAGTATTTACTGGTGCTGGTTGTGATCTTGTGATATTTTGGATTGAATCACCAGGAGATGTGAATTGAGATAATACATTCATTACCTTTCCTCTTACTACATCGTCCCATGCTTTATAACCCCAGCTTGATAAATCTGGTGCAGTACCTAATAAATCTAAAATCAATTTACGGCTTGCATCATCATTTGATACAGCTTCACCCTCAATTGTCATTGGAGATTTATTTCCATGAAATTTACTTGAGTCATAATTAGGGAATCCTGCTTTTTTAGAAATAACTAATTCAAAGTTTTTTCCTTCAAACGGATCAAATACTTGAGTAGGTTCATCAAATTGTGGATTTAACTCCTCATCAATTTTAGTTTTGATTTTATAACCAAACTTCATGATTTTAACTTGCCCTTCAAGATCTCTGTTTTGTGGATCCTTTACGATTTGTACCAATGCATAAAATACTTCTCTACGCTTTAAACCTTCTGACATCTTTTTATCTACTGCAGATTCAGAGTTTCTTAGTTTAAAGAACATATCCTGTACAGGACATTTTTCTCCAACCGTAGATGGGGAGTCAGCATAAAAGCCGTTTCCTTCTCTGTCTTCTAGCCAGTAAACATATTTACGCTCGAATGGTTTTCTTGGGTTTTTAGCATTAGGTAAAAACCTAATTAAAGAACGGTAAGTTCCGTCCTGTCCTTGATCTGGTTTAGGTGAATAAAGATCACTACCTGCGGTAGATGGTCTTTCACCAGTGTCTAAATCTTTTACACTTACATTAAAAATGTCGAATTCATTTGCCATGTTAATTGCCTTTTTTTGTTATTATTATTTAAATGATAACAAAGCTCTATGCCTAAACTACTTATTATAATTGCCTATTTATTTTGCCTTGTTATCGCCAGTTTAAAAGTACCAAACTTTTTAGTACCTTTGTTTATTATATATCTCACAAGACAGTTTGTTTCAGACTACTTTAATGTTTTTATCTATTATTGCGGTTATATCGCGCTCCCTTAAACTTAATACAGTTTCTCCCTTATATTTAAATTCGCTACCAGCTAAATCGTGAAAAAGAACCTTTATGCCTATTTGAAAATCTTTATCTTCTACACCATCTCCTACTCCAGTGATTGTACCTGAATATGGTGGAGCAAATTGCCCTTCTTTTTTTAATAAAATTATACTACCTTGCTTCTCTGGTTGTTCATCTTTTTTTAAAAATATTCTATTTCCTAAAGGTTTTATCATTTTATTTTAATTTATTTTAGATAATGCTGAAACAAACTCCACATGTTGCAATATAATTTTTAACTATTCAGAGTAAGAAAAGTATCTAGTTGTTAGCCTTCAAGGCTTTAAGTATAAAGTAGGCATCAACGATGTCATCGATAGGTTTAGGTATTTTAATGCTGAAGTCTTTTCCTTGAGTCCATTTCCAAAGTTTAGTGCTCCTTAGGTTCTTATCATTAAGGACATCATCTTGAAATGCTTTAGCCATATAATGTTTATTAGCATTTCCTTTACCAGCTAACTTCTTTACATGAGATGGTTGAAACACTGATAAATTTTCTATAGAGTACTTATCTATTAATTCCTTTCTTAAAAATGTATTATATTGAATTATATCTATAAATGAATTGCCTTTAGAGCCATATGAAAATCCTTCTAATGCAACTGCTACTTTATCACCTTCAAATAAGGTTGAAAATATATTAACCATAAGTGAACTAATATTTCCGGCATCCTCTAACTTCTGTCTCTCTCTAGGTAAAAACTCTTTACTTGTAACTTCTCTATTATAAGGAAATCCTAATAAAGCATTATCATCCATTAATTCTTTATGTACACTAAATGCTTTAGGTATTTTTCTACCTTCTTCATCCCATATACGATTTCCGTAATTAAAAAAGGTTATAAAGTGATATTTGCCATCGGCTGTTTCAACACAGGCACCAGGGCTATTTAATGAAAAGTCAATTCCTATATGAATCATTCTAATTATATTCTCTTGCCGATAACTGCACCTAGCGCAGCACCTACAAGACGTGAGGTTAATAAATCATAAAGAACTCCTTTAGTAACACCTAATACTTTAGCTACAGCTTTACCTATAGTTTTTCCTAAAGCAAAACCAGTTAATCCACCAAATATACTTCCTAATAAACCTTCGTTAATTATTTCATCAACGCAGTCTTCTAAATTCTTACCTTCTTTTTGGGCTTCAAGGATTCTTTCTACTGCCATATCAATAGCAGCATCTTGCTCTTCTGTTAAATCATGAGATTCATTTAGTAAATCTTCTATGTTTAAAGAATCTTCTTTGTTTTCAATTAGGTAATCTTTAAAGGTTTTCATTAGTGTTCTTTATTTGTTTATATATTAGGTTATGTTAACTACAACATCTAAGACATTATAACTAAATTCAATGTCAAAAGTTTGAAATTCTATGGTATTACTTGAAAAGTTTAAATCTAATGCACCTACATTTGAAATAAACATATCTTTTAATTGTACAGTTAAAAATACAGTTCCATCAGCATCTAACATTTGCACACCAACACCTTCTGGTAAATATGGATGTTTTCCACTTAACTTATAATAATAATCAAACATTTCAACAGCCATCCAATAATTAACATAACCATCAAATGCTTGCATAGTAACAGTTAATGATTTATCAAATAATTGTTGTTTTGGTAAACTGGATCTAAATGCACGCTGATTACCTGGATAATCTACTTGTGTTACTGGATCAAATGAAGGGCCTGGTAAATTTAATGATTGTATTCCATAATTCCAATAATCAATAGGTTCTTTAATTAACCCACCAGGTATTCTATTAAGAAAGGGTTTATACTTTTCTGCTATTGGCTTAGGTATAAAATTTCTAGGAAAATCAAATTTAAACTGGTTATTTCTTGCGCTTAATATCATAATTTATTAATATCTTCTTCTATCTTCAAAAGCATCACGTCCTCCATTAATCATTTCATTTATAGAGATAGAATTTCTTCCTATTGTAAAATTTTGTAAATTCCTAGCAGCTGTTCTATAAAATGCTACTTTCTTAGACTTGGTTTGTGCTACTTGTGCTCGTTTACGAATTGCTCTTATTTGCTGTTTCTTTTTCTGTTGTTTAAGACTAAAAGCTATTGCATCTTTAGCTCTACGATTAATTTGTTGTATAATTGTTGATTTTAAATCTTTACTAAGTTCTTCTAATTCGTTTGTTAATTCATCATTACTATTTTGTAATTTTTGTATAGTTAAATCATCTTCATTAGCTGAATTAATTAATTCATTATTTTCTGCCTTAAGTTTTACATTTTCTTCTTGTAAGTTTGATAATAATATACTATACTCTACACGAGCTTCCTCAATTTGTCTAGTAAGAGATATTCTATTGGCATCATCGGCTGCTAACCATATACCTTGATATAACACCGATTCATCAGATGTAGAACCGTCCTCACGATCAATCATTTGTGTGGAAATATAAAAGTTGTTATTAGATAGTGCTAATATCTTTTTACTATCAGATCGTGTTATTCTAAATAATACTTCACCTTGTGATAAATCAATTTCTTCTACTTGTGTATGATTTTTTATATCTATGTCATCAGTATCTCCTAAAAAGTTTAAATACAATGTTCCTACATTACTTAAGTCAATTGGGGTATCTTCACCATCTACTTCGTCATACAAAGTAAAAAGGAAGTAATCATCAAATGGAGATATTCTTATCATACCATCACCTTGAGGTAATGGCATTTCATTAACTGATAGATTAACAAATCTTTGATAAAATTCTTTTTCGGTTTTAGTTAATGATATATTAGTGTTCACACCACCAACTACCTGTTTTGTTGTAGCCTTTTTTTGAATTTGCTCTGCTTCTGATAATTTATTCTGTTTCGCTGCCATTGGTTTGTGTTATTGTTTGAATTTTAACTGGAGAAATTGCAGCTTTAACTTTTATTCTATCTCTAAAGGTAGTTACATAACTAGTCTTTACTACTAATTTTTCTACAATCTGTTCTGTAGTATCTACGTTAAGTGTTTCGGCTCCACCCCCACCGCCAACTACAAGTTGTTTACCAGTATCATTATTAATTTGATTATACACATTAGCTACAGTTGGAACTACACCTAAATTAATTTGTACCATTTGAGGTCCATATTTTTGAGCTTCAAATGAAGTTAATTTAGCATTTTTAATAATTTGTGTAGCATCAGCTCTATTATATAATCTTAATACATAAGAAATAGAAAAAGAAACTGCGCTGTTGGCATTTTTAATAATTGGCCTAAATAATACAGGGTCATCATATAAAGAATCCTGTGATATTACTTGAAAGCTTGTCTGTGAAAATACTTGCCCAACTTGTTCTGTTACACTTATTTCATGAAATACAACATAGTTACCACCTGATGAATTTAACTGAGCAATAAAATTGCTAAAGGTAGATCCTGTAACTTGCCCTGATAATTCAAAATAATCACCAGCATCTGATTGTTTTACTTCAGCATATAGATTATCATAAATATCTCTATTTAAAATTGAAACAGAATTAATTTCTTGCATTTCATAAAAACTATATGCATTTTCAGTAATAGTTTGAAAAATACCACTAGCTTTTAATGTTATAGCAGGAGTACCAAGAAAGCCTTTACCTTCTGTTATTTTATAAGCAACACCATTAGGATCAGCTGCATCAAATAAATTATTCATAAAGAATAGTGCGGGAACCCTCCATTCAATATATGTTGCATATAATTTATCTGCAATTAATAAAGGTTCAGGATTAAATGTAGGTGTATCTAATTTTAAAAAATTAATAGACGCAAGATTTAGCATTACACCGTCTCTTCTAGGTGCCAATGCTTCAAACACAATTCCATCATATCCTTCAAAGCTAAAACCGGAAATAAAATGAATCCTAATTTTATCATAAGCCACATCTAATTGCGGGCTAAATGTTTGTAAAAGATTAGCAGAATCCGTTAATTCTGGACTAAAGTCATTATAAGGAACACCTATGTCTGTATCTAATGAAACATATTGTGTTTTATTTGCATTATTAGATACGGCAGATATATCTCTATAATTACCCATTGTAGCAGAAACTGTATCGGTATTAAAGAAATAAGTTCCTTTAGTATTAGCATCCCTCATAAGCTCAATTGGGTAGGTAGCAGTATTAAATGTAGTCGGTGTTGCTTGACTAGTATAAACATACTCTATCAATATTTGCTCAGATATTTGTATAAACCTTGATGATTCCATTCTATTCTATTTATTTACCATTGCAAAAGCTTTGGGTTCCACGAAATTCCTAATCCGATATATGGTCCAAAATTACCATCTCCAGTAATTCCCATTCCCATATTAAGACCTAATCCAAAGGGCTTTCTATTTTTTATTTGTATACTTTTAAACTCAGGGCTATTTTGATCAATCATAATACCTTGAGTATTATTAAATGTTGTACCAGGATAATCAGAAGTTAATTTAATAAAAACTTCTTTAGTATTAAGATCCTGTGATAGTGTAGCATCTAACCATATATTTTGTTTTAATCCTATTGTTGCAGAACCGAACATTAAGCTATCTGTAAATGTATAAGGTAAAGATACATCAATTAATCTAGAGCTCTTTTCCCAATTACTTTTAGAATTAAAACTTAATACCGATTTAAAATCTATACCATCCTGTTTAACAACAGTGTCTTTGGTTTTAACTGGAACTTCTACAATTCTTTCCTCTACAATTGTTTTATATTTTACAATCGTTATAGGTGGTCTACTCTTTTCATAATTTAAACTATCTCTTAATTCTTCTAATGATAAATTTAAACCTTTAATTTCCCCAACTGATTCACCATTTTCATTTACATAATTAAGAATAGTATCATTGGCAGCTGAAAGATTATTTTGAAATCTAGTAACCTCACCCTTTGCATATTCAGTTTCATTACATTGTCTAACCAATAAAAAAAGCAATACAACAATTCCACCCAGTAAAAACATTCTAGTGTTCTTTGGGTCTGTTAGAATACCAAGAATATTTTTAATAATTAAAATCATTTTATATACCTCATTAACTTATCAGGTGTTACTTCAGCAGCACCGTACTTTTTAGCAATTTTTTCAATAAAGTTTTTTTCTTTACCTTTCATAGAATCTACTTCTTCAAATAAACCATCTCTTTTCTTTCCTAAACTTATTATACTTTTTTGCATTAAGTCTAAAGAAAGCTGAATTTCTTTATACCTACCTACAAAACCATTTAATTCCTTTATTTCTTTTTTTGTCATTTTATTTAAATTTAAATTAATTATGCTCCTATGTATGAACCGTGAAGATTAATAACTGAAACCGTTTCAGGTAACCCACCTGTACTCCATCCCATTTGAACATCTACCTCTTTAGCAGGAGATCCAGACTGTGAATTAGTATATGGTGCAAACAAACTACTTCTTATTGCACCATTCCAAGTTAATACACCAGCTAACCTTGCAACATACGCCTTAGCCTTTACAGTTCCCCAAATAGCTTGTGGTGCAGTAATTTCATAATCTTGATAAACCCATGGCGCCCATGTATTAGAAGTAGCAAGCTTAGCTCTCATAACAGGAACTTTAAATACTACTGTCCCCCAATAATCTTTGTATACACTTGCCTGTTCAAACCATGCTAATGATCTATTCTGAATGTCTATTTCATATCTTGAACCAGATATTAAACCTTCTGGCATTATAACGTTATATGTAAAATCAAGATTTTTAATTAAATCCGTACCTCCAACATTAACTGCACCAGATACACCAGGTGCAAATGTTACATCAATAAAAGGTTGTTCTAATTTAGCTATAAGTGTAGTTGGCGGAAACCCGTCGCTTAACTTAGCACTATCATATGCATATATACTAGGGGTACCTGCTGTAGCACTACCTGGGTTTGCATTATCATAACCGCCTCCATTAGATCCTCTTCTAGAATCTCTATTAATAATCTCAGGTACTGCCCACATTACTTCCTTTTCATTAAGGTTCCACCATTCAGGCATACCTTGTACACCGCCTGCATTATCCGCACGACCAGCAAGCTCGAGTGCACCATTAGAAGAAGATCCTTTTCCTATTCTGATTGAAGGTGCCTCATTAGCAGTTGCTGCACTAGCTCTATTAACCCATTTACTCAAAACTGCACCATCGGATAAATTTGTCGCCGGGTCATTATTACCCATTTGCATTAAAGTTTGACCACTACCCGAAACAGCAGCAATAGTGGCATCATAATAAAATTGTATCTTATCATAATCGCCATTTACATTTTGAGGATTGATGGTACTGCTTTGGCCTACTGCTGAATATGTAGTTTGTCCTACTATTCTTCTATGTTCAGGAAAAGCTGACGTTCCATAATCTATCACCATACTAGGTGAAGCTAAAATATCTAATAGACTAATTGCAGTCTGTTTTCGTATAGAAACAGAACTATTTCCTGCTAACTTAATATCACCACCAGTACTAGTATTAGGAAGTGTTGATCTGTTTTCAATAATAATATTCGCCCTAGCACCAGCGCTTGAGCCTAATTGCCTAATGTAAATATTACCTTGCTGCGACAGGAGATCATTTGGGCTCTCTGTTAATAGCGATAAATCTCCAGTTTTAGTTTTTAATTTTATAGAACCAGAACCATTTGATGTTGTATTTATTGTAGTATCTAAATTAATGTCACCTCCTGCAAATAAATCAATATTACCAGTATTAGCCCTCGTGGCAACCCTCATAGTGTGAGCCTGTATTCCAAACATACCAGAAGTTGAAAGAGGAGTCTGATTTTGTAATACAATGTTACCCATCCCAAACGAAGATTGCGCGCTATTTCCTATAGCATTTACAATAAACTTATTTCCAGTACCACCACTCCCAGTACCACCTTCACCTACAGTAATACTAAAATCAGAATCAGTTGTAGGTATTCCTGTATAAGTACTATCATTTTCACCAGTAGAGAATGATATGAATTTACCTGCAGTAAAATCCTGCCCTCTCCTATCCGTTAAAACCTCTAAACCAACTATATCTTCTAATGTGGCCGGATTTGTTGCATCTTTTTCGCCTGCGCCTCTTATTATAAATCTGTCATCTGTAGAAATACCAATATTAGATAAGTTGTTAAAATCTGTTTGTTCTAATTTATCAGCTAATATCGCATTACCACCATGAAAAACAATAGCTTTAGTTGTGGCATTTTTTTGGTGTATAATAGTTGCCACTCTATCAGATATTACTTGTGTAGCAATAGCATCTGGAATTATATAAGCATCCGTTAACTGAAAACCACCATTAGGAACTATTGTACTAGATACAGCACCACCTATCATAACAGATGGAATACCTTCATTGGAAGCGGTAGCACCATTACCTAATGATGTAGAAGTAGGTGCATTATAAAGTGCAGTTTCTAAATTTATTTGAGGAGAACCAAATGAATCACCAAATCCACCACTTTGTCCAGCAGGCCCTGTAGGGCCTTCCAAGTCAATAGTTGTTATAACCCAAGCATTAGTAACATATTCCCAAACTTGTCCATTAAATTGTAAATAATAATCACCAGTTAATGGTGTTGTTGTTGGAAAACTGGCAGTTGGTATAGTACCGGGCCCAGTTACAGCAGTATCTTCATACCAGGTAGATCCTTTTTGGCCTCTACCACCAGCAGGACCAGTTGGGCCTTGTATACCTGCAGGTCCAGCAGGCCCTCCACCATTAAGTAACAATTGATCAAAATTAAAATTTGTTTTATCGACCAGTTGTGAAATAGTATCCGATGCTATTATTTCTTGTATAGTGATTGGCATTTCTTTTCTATTATTTTTTAACTATTGTTACACTGAATCCGTATGATTCAGAGAAACCTGTTCTTTTATTATATATTAGCTTTAAATCAAATGGATTTGTATTTAAGGTTTTTGATCCTATATTATTATTTATAGTTAAGCCATTACTAATTTTTTGTGCATTAGTTAATTCAGCCGTACTATAAGTAGAGCCTGCTTTACTTCTGCTTGCTAAAGTATAAAAATCTACCTTTTCTACTTTATATAACTTTAATATATTTTCTCTTATATATTCATTCACATCATCATCTAAGGTTTCTAAATCACCCCAACCAAATAAATCTTTTACATATTTTTGAAACTGTTTTTTAATAGGTGTAAACAGAAATTCCATTAATCTTTTTTCATTAAATAAATAAAATGTTTCTGTAGGAGCTGATTGCTTTCTTGTAACTGCTCTAGTATTTAAAACACCTGATGATTTTATTATTCTTTTATTAACTGTTACCGAAGGCTGGTCTTGGTACATAAACGTTCCATCTATTAAACTAGGTTGTCTAATAGCACCCTTTACAAAAGGATCCGGTTGAAATGTTTCTAATATTATTTCTTCAGGAACTTTAAGGTATTTAGATCCAAAAAATGATTTTCTTTCCATCATTGATCTTGTACCAATAATTTTTTGTATTAGAGCTTTATCAATACTTTTAGTGAAATATGAAGGTTCCCAATTTGAAGAAAACATATAAAAATCTTTATAATCAATTCCTATTTCATTAATAAGAGGATATAAGCTAGGGAATGCGCTCTCTCTAGATAATTCTAAAACAGTAGAAGGGTCTTCTTCATTTACTTTATGATAAAAGAAATTTTGTATTTGTCCAAAATTTAAATCTGCACTATTAAATTGAGAATTTTTATATTTACATAAATCCATTACTTTTATTTTATATGCCGTATCTGGAATAAGTGCACCACCAGTACCACCTGTTACCTCATTAAAATCTAAATTTTGATAAGGGTCCCTAAATGAAAGTAAAGGCAATGCGTAAGGTGCATAATAACCCGCGTGCCTAGCAAATGGAGTTATTCTTGGTTTTTCTTGTAAAGATAAATCATAACCTACAACATCAGTTAAGTTAAATGTGGTTGGTTTAGCAGGATCGGGTAATACTCCTACATATATAGATTTAAGTATATCAGCCTGTGCCCTAAGTTCTATTCCAAAAGTTTGTGCCAATGAACCGTCTATATTTTTAACCTGATCTCCATTACTACTTATAGTTTCATAAATAATATTAGGATTACCTTGATTTACCGCATCAAATAATTCACCAAATGAAGAACTGTTTAAACTCCTAGTAAACTGCTTATAACCACCATTCGTTATTGAATACGTCTCCTGTCTTAATAACGAATTATTTGGTGACGTTGCAGGAAGATTTACTATATTACCATTTTTTGTAACTCCACCTGGGTTTACTTGGAGAGTAGTAGAATTTATAACAGAATTTATGTTTGCGATTCCATAAACGTCTGTACCTATTGTAAATTTAATAATCCCAAAGCTACCATCAGCTAAAATTCTAATATCATTAAGCAGCTCTGGTAATGTGCCATCTGAAGCAGGTTGAAACTTAAGTATAGTAAAACCATTAGAGTCTATGTACGATGTTACAAACGAAGGTGCCCCTCTTACTATAGTAGGTCGATAAAAGAATCCAGGTGCTGTAATTGGAGCGCATTCGTTGTCTGTTACAAAATTACTATTTAATGAATAAAGACTTGTTCTATCTATAATAGATTTTGTTGGGTCACCATTTAAACATTTTACTGCATATGCAATAGAGATTAACATAACTACTGTTTTCCACTTTTCATTTTTTATAAACTTAATTTCAAATTCTGGTTTATTTGGTAAATTAGGTACATACATAACAGAAAACCTATAATCATTAAATAGTCCATTACTTACATAAGATAATGACCTAGCATTAAAATCTGCCTTCTCTGTTCCTATTGCTTTATCTTTAACAACAATCCTAACACCTCTCAAAAATGTTTCTGCAAAATTCTTTTCATTACCACCAGAAAATCTACCATATCTTAATTGTCTATCTATCTCTGTAATATTCCCACCAGTCGTAAATTTTTGTATTATAAAGTAATCATCAAAATAATTTGTATTAACATTTTGAAAAGTTCCTGGTATAAAAACTTGCCCAGTTTGCAGATTAGCCTCGGTATTATCAGTAGGAGCCGTATCAATATAACTCCAAGATTTTTCAATAGCGTCTTGTGTAAAATATAATGGAAATTCAGATAAGTAATACCACTCATGTGTATATCCACTAGACTCCTGAATCTTATCCCATTTAGATGGTGCAAAATTATTTAAACCAAACGCTTCATTAACATCTAATCTATAAGGGTGATTTCTGACATCTTTTCCATCATTAACCCAAGCCCATTTATTAATATAAGGTGCAATTCTAGATATAGCAGCTTGTGATGTTAAAAAGTTTTCCTCTAATCTAACATATTCACTTTTAATATATTCATCATCAGGGTTTTGATCTTCCGCATCATTTAATAATCCAATAAGATTATAAAAACCACCATTATCATAAAAGTTTCTAATTTCTGGGTTTTGGCCTACACCAACATAATCAGTTATACTAAACGGTATAACCGCGTTAGGTCTTAGTTGATTATATTCTGCTTCTTCAAATGCTAATTCGCCTTCTTCACTATAAAGTGTACTATAAAAATCAAAATCAAAATCCCTAATATCAAAAAACGAAAATCTACCAAACGATGGCTTATAATCTGAATACAGTGCTACTTGATTAGATCTTGTGACCATTATCTGATTATTATTACATGTAATTATTACATACTTATTAATATCTGTATATCCAATTATTTCATCTAATCCATTATAAATAGGTTCATCTGTATAAGGAACCCAATTTCCTATTTCAGTATAACCACCAGTTGTCTGTACAAAGTTACCTTTTACAAATCTATCTTGATCACCTATTTCAACTTTTAATAAACTATTCTTAACATCATTACCACCAACAAAGTTTTTTTCTGGTACCGTAAGTGAAGTTATAGGGTAAGTTTCTAATTCTGTAAACATTTCAGGATAGGCAACATCCATTTTAAAATTTAATCTATTAAATCGAGTACCACTAAACCTAGATTTAATATAAACTGTACTATCATTAGAAGAAGCTACAAAATATCTGATGTTTTCATCTATACCTTTATTAATAGCAGCGACTATAGATTGGGCTACTTCCTGTATTGTGCCGTTAGGATTAAAAAATCTTTCAAAGGATTTACCAGGTATTGTTGCTAATGTACTGTTGGCAAATATTTTACCAGTAAAATCTACACCATCACTAAAAGAAATACTACACCCTTCTGGAAGATTGTTTAAAACTTTGATATACATTTGTGCAAGACCAGCTCTATTAATAATACTTGCATTAGCAAAAGTATCAGGTTCTTTATAGCCTGTAAATAAAGATATATCAACTTTAGTATCGAATAATCTTATTTGATCTTTGTCCCAAGTAGAGCCTTTCTTAACAGTATGAAAATCATCTTCTTTATCTTTAACATAAAATATGGATTCTACTTCATTAACTCGAGGCGGTGTTGGTAATCCTGTAATAGTTTCTGTTTTTACTGGATCTAAATATAATAATATACCATTTTCATTTGTCATTTCAAATGGAGTATTTAAAAATTGTGATACTTCTGTTATAGTGGTTATAGTAGGCTTTTGTGTTTTTTCTGCCGAGGTTCCTTTATAAAAGGCTTCACCTGATATATCAAACTTCCCCTCCTCAATATCATTAACATACATACCAAAATATCTATTAATAGAGTAATCATCAGCAGTAGGATCATCAAATAGAAATTCCATATTTAAAAGATTAGCTAAAAGTATACCATTATTTTGAAACCCTTGTGTAAATAAATATTCATCCTGAATAATAGTAGAATCCTTAACAACTAAATCTTCGTAAGCAAAATTACCTGAACTAGTAAACCCACCACTTTTATAAGATATACCATTCCATAAAATAGGCTCGTCTTTTCTCCATGAAATATTTAATGGTACTTCAGGAAAGCTTTCTTGATTTCTATAATTTCTAATATAAGAACCTAGTGGAGTACCTTCTGTTAAATCAAAAGTTTTAATTGCAGTACAATTCTCTAATACATTTTTACTAAATTCTTCTGAGGTTTGTGCATTTACCGTATTAGCATTTTCTGTTGCTGCCCTAAAATTATTAACAGCAGCAGGGTTATCTAATCTAAAAACTACAAAATAATTAGGTAATTGTTCATTTAACCAAAGAGGAGCTAAAGTGGCTAAACTCTGTGAATAAGACTCTGATGCAACCGATCTAGTTCCAGCACAATAAAACATTTCATACTGATTACCGTATTTTGAAAGTACTGCATCATCTTCATATTCTTGGAATACTTCATACGCAGCTTCTTTTGGAAATTTACCAAAGTCAAAGAATTTAAAAACATCTTGATCATAAGTGCTTGTACTATCAACTTTAAATGCTTTAAATTTCTGAGAAGACAGTCTTGTATTAGCACTAAATGATTCTAAGTAAATATCTGTACCGTCAGATACAACCTTTACATTAGCGGTTAATTTAGGATTAGTTCTAATTAAACTATATGATGCTTTATCGAATAAGTTTTCAGCCATTTATCTTTCACTTTTTTTATTTATTCACCAAAGATAAAGTTAAAATAAATTAGAGATATTATTATGCGATTGGCCCTGAACCTCCGTTAACGTTAGTAAGTCTATTTCTACCGATTGCTGTTTGTGTTAGAGAAGGTCTTAATCCTGCAACAACTTTTTCTAAATCACTTAATCCTTTTGTAACAGTTGCCGCTGGGAATACATCTATACTTAATCTATCAGATCTATATTTAGCTGAAATTTCAATATCAAATTGCACAACGTCTGAATTATTAGGATAAATATCAATTCCTATTCTTTTAGCATAAGTTAGATTAACAATAGATCCATTTTGGTCACCTGCAATATTACCTATACCTGTACCCGAAATAACTCCAAAATAATCAGTCATTCTATATTGAAATACTAATGGAATATTAATTGCATTTTGCTGACCAAATCCTACAACCTTTTCTGACTGTATAGAATCACCGTCTACTTGAATGTTTTGGTGACTATCTGTAGATACAAATAAATAAGATCCGCATGATTGTTTACCTAATGTGTATTGATCAAAACCTTCAAACGAGCTTTTTGCATTTCTACTATAATTAATATATCCCGGCGCACTTACTTGCCACAAATTTTGTAATGCAGCAGTTGCCAACGATGAACTAGGCCCTAATGTTTGGCCAGTATCAAATGAAGGATTTAATGTTGTTGCTAAGTTAAATAAATCTGTAACATTTTCATTAAGATATATTGCTTGCTGACTTCCAAGTACATCATCTGAAGGTAATGGCGCAAATTTAGATTGTCTAAATATAACAGCACCTGTACCATTTCCTGAACTAGTACAGTTTAAAGGAAATGTTTGACTTCCTTGGGGAACTAAAGTATTAGTATCTCCAGTTAAAGCAATATAAGCATTTCTATATGCCTCATAATTAATTAAAAACGGGTGTGCAATTGAAACGGTTGCTACATCATCATCATCTCCTAATGGATTAACAGGATAAGCCCCTATTGTGGTAGGTAAGCCGTTAGCATCAAATCCACCACCCCAAATAAATTCAGTAGTAGGTGATCCAACATTTATAAAAGTTGTAGTGTCATAAAAGTTTTCAATACCATCTAAATTAAAAGTATAATCATTGGCTGGATTAATATAACTATAAAAATCTCCTTCAGCAGATACGTCACTATATCTACTATATATAAATTGATTCTTATTTTGTGTAGACTGATATGGTGGTTGAGAAACCATTTGCCCATATTTTGTAGCTGCCGTAACATCAGGATTCGTTAAAAGAATTGGTGTTAAATCATATTTTCTAATTGTATTATAATCTACATCATCTCCTCTGTATGTAGATTTACCGTTCTTTTGATTTATAGAACTATTATCTAACCATGAGTATGTCGCTGGTAATATAGTAGCACCAGAATCTAATGCACTAGTGTTAGCTGTAGTATATGAAGCAGGGTCTTCAGACTGTCTTACCATTCTTTTTCTACTTCCTGTAATCCTAGCTACTAATTGTAATGGGGTCTGTGATTTATTAGCAATATTAATAAAATAAGTTTTTGTAATAATAGCCCCTCGTGGATCATCCAAACCAAGAACTTCTTGTGAATAAAACCCAGCAAAGTTTTTGCTAACTGAGTTCCTTCTTAAGTTAGTAACATTACCTTGATCATCTACTAGAGTAACTGCCATTTCACCTTGTGCATTACTTAATATTTCAGAAAATAAATCTAATTGATTTTGCATTTCATTTAACTTGGTAAACAAATCAATAGGTGTTTGGTTTTCAGATAAAAATCCAGATGCAATCACAGGAGAGGAATGTGCAAAATATGTTTCATTTGCAATAAATGAACTACTTAAGTGAGTAGGCAAATCAATCGATTCTAAATTTTCATTTAATGCAACCTGTGCTAAGTCTTCTTGGTTTTGCGCTAATATAGATTCAATAGCATTGTCTGAACTTAAATCTGCTGGAAATTCTACTCTTATCGCAGTGCTATATTCACTTTCCAATGGATTAGAAGGCCAACCTGCTTCTGAAATAGATTTTACTTCTATTTCAACTTGCTCGCCTTTTCTTATTGGAATATCTAATTGATTAATATTAACTGAGTCTGCGTTATCATCATCAATAGGAGACCATTCATATAAGCCAGTTATAGAATTTTTTATTCTAGGTCTTAATACACTATCTACTATTACATAATTAGAAAATGCACCTTGGCTAGTTCCTGAACCGTCAGTGTAAGTAAATTGATTAACTGCATTTGCAGCACCATCAGCAGAAAGATATCTATAACGGTACTTAAATTTAATTATGTCCTGTACACCAGTATCTGGCGCAGATTTTTCCTCAGGTAACGCCCAAAACCCTCTTACTCTGTATTTAGGAGTTACACTACTTACTGAATTATCAGAAGCAAAAGAACTTATTTCAGTTACTACAGATGAATATAATTTAGCCTGTGAAGATCTCTCTGTGATTAAACCTTGTAAAGCATTTTTATCTGCATCTCGTTCAACTTCAGTTGTATAATTAGTTGTTTGTATTTTTGTTCTACTCTGAGCAATTGCAACATCCAACTCGGATAATGTAGATTGTATAGTATTCTTTTGATTATTTAAATCTTTAAGTTGAACTATAGCATCTGAATTACTAACTTGTCCGTTTATTAGTGATACACTAAAATCAGCAGAATCCAATACAGGTGCATTAGGCGTTAAACCTTCTCTGCTTGTTGGCATTTTATCTTGTGCAAATGATAAAAGATAACGGCCAAAATCAACTGCATTTTGCTGGTAATAATCTGCAAGAGTTTGTGCAGTCCCTTCAGAACTAATCGTGGTTAAATCATTTGTATAAAAACCACTACCTGGAGACCAATTCACTGCAGGCATTTTTGAATCAGGATCAATTGGTTTAATAAAGGTTACGCATCTTTCATTAAATCCAACCGTTACATCTACTTCTAATATGTCATTTACACTAGATCCTATCTTTAAAACATCAGCCCCAATACTTATTGTTCTAGAACCTTCTTGTAATCTCACAATAACAGAATTTGTACTAGTATCAATTTGTGTTACAGTATATCTTGTATCAATAGGTGTAGAAATAACCTCTAAGCTATCACCTACTTTAAGTTGAACAGTATCAGCAAAATCAGCTTCTGAATCTGTATAAAATATTTTATTTAATTTATATAATTTTTGAATTACAGTTTGCTCAACACCATTAACAGTTTCTGTAATACTTTCTTCTCCGATTCTTATTACACTAAAATTACCTGAATATCTTTTGTCTCTTGGTGGTAAATCTACAACAGCTTCATCTAATACATATGATATGTTTTTTTCTACTATTTCTTGTAAAAATGTATTATAATCAATTGCTGCATTTCCATTATATTGAGATTCAAAATAATTAATTTTACTTTGAGAATTTGTATCTAGAATATATCTTTGTATAATAGCTCTTTCTGTATCAATAGGAGCTTGTCCTGTAATATCAAATGCTACATATAATAATGGATTAATTAATTCTTCAAAAAACCAATTAGGTTTAATTTCAAATTCATTAATAGAATTTAATGAAGTTAAATCTTGCGCTTCTGTTGGTAACTTAGCTAAAACTAATTTTCTAAATGTACCATCAGCTAATCTTATAGAACTATTGCTATCATTAAAATTAGTAATAGTATTAATATTTGTATTTAATCTATCTACTGAATTTTTAAGAAACCCAAAACTTGGAATAGTAATCCTAGAATTAGTTCCATCGTTGTTTTGAATATTAACAGTTACTGAATCTCTGCTTGAAGTAATCGCTTGATTGACTTTCTCAAAGCTCTCCAGTGAATTGTTAAAAAGTCTTAACAGTTCTGGGAGCATTGTTTGTATTGAATTATTTTCAGCCATTATCTAGGTTTCAATTTTATTATTTATTTAATGCAATCATATGCAAAATTTAACACTCCTTGTTCGGTACATATTAAATCAATAATAGGAATATCATTTAATTTTGAATTAGGTATAGTTGCAGCTAATTTACCAAACCTACCTGTATTAAGCCTACTTGGTGCATCGGTGTATATTTTTATATCTCTTGATCCTATCAGAAGAACATTATTAAATGTTAACCTTACTGCTTGCCCGGTTCTCCATTGTACATCAGTATCATCAATGTAAATAGATATATCCCCGTTTGCTTGATTAATAGTATCTAATCTTAACATATTAGTATATGGGAATAAATCTACAAATACACTAGGTGCAACTACATTCAAATTTAAAGGAGCCGTTGGTGTAATAGGAACATTACCACTATCAAATGGGACCATTAATTTATATGCTTGTACATTATTGGATATTTGTATTTGGTTCGGCGTATTAGTATTAACACTTATTCCTGTTCCTTGCCTAACAACATCTGTATTATATTGTAAAGTTGTAGCAACCTCACCATTAGCCAATGCTTGAATCTCATCAGAGTTTTTAGAAATTAAATCTAATAGTGTAGTACTACTTGCAAATGCCAATGAAGCATTATCAAGTTGTGTTTGTAAATTATTAATTTGAGATTGTAAAAATGCAGATGTACTAACTGAGTTAAGAGTATTTTCAACTGATGCCAATCTTATTTCCATGTCAGCTATCTCTAATTGCTGTCTTTGGAATATTTGGGCTGATGCTTGCAATTGCGCCGATGCATCTGAAAATAATCCCATTGAAAATGTATTATAATCATTTATTATTGTATCAATACCTGCACTACCTGGGGAAGCGTCAAACCTTAAATTAATTTTAAATCCATAACTGTTACCATTTTGGCCAGTTACAAAATTAGGTTTAAATTTTGGATATCTTTGAATAAATCCACCATCAGTAGTTGGTGTTACATTATCTAATAATAAAATACCGTATAAATTAGTTTTTGTTTTAGATGAATCACTTAAGTCTACCATATCATAGTAAACCGCTACCGCATTAAATTCAAATGATTCAGCTAAATCAGTTCCATTAAATTGTGGAATAGTACTTATAGTAGCATCTTGAACAATTTGCTGATAATCATTAGGATTAAAATCTACCGAGATTCCATCTAATTCAGATCTCACATAAGCAGATCCAACATAACCAGTAGGATTATTATAATCAGCAGGGTATTTTCTGATATTAGCATTAAGAACACTAGTAAATGTAGTAGGTTCTGTAAAGTAAGCATCTGCTGTATTACTTGTAACACCTGGACCTAGACCCATCCAATCAGCAGCAGGATCAGTATACCCAGCAGGACCTGCTCCTTGTAACTGTTGATCATAATCATAAAATGCAAATATATCTAATCCTTGCGGGTGAACTGTTGCACTATTTCTCCCTGAAATAAATTCGTCTTTTCCTTGTATTTTTAATGATGGTTGGTAATTCGTATCAGATATAGAATCAAAGAGTATTGTAGGTGTTCTACCGACCTCAGTAGGTACATTAATATATAATTCAGTATAAGCTTCTCCTGCTTTATCTACATTATTTACAATATCAATTTCACCAATATACCTAACCACTCTTCTGTATTGTCGAGTCCCAGTTAGAGCCTCATCTTCTTCCACAAATCTGGGTGTTGTTATACTACCTGCTTTCTCCAAAACAGTAGCTTCTCTAAATCTCATAGCACCAGTTTCCTTTAACCACTTAAAGAATACCCTTTCTGTAACAGTTAAGTTTGTGGTGTTATCATATGTTGCATCACTAATAATAAGCTCTTCTAAATTTAGCGCATAATTTTGAAGACTTTCAGTAAAATTAACATTAGGATCACCTTTTAGGCCACCGTTCCAGATTGCACCATCTATTGTATCAAACTGCATATAGTTTTGAAATTGACTAAATGTAGTAGGATCTAACTTATCCATATCTGGTAAGTTAAGAAGCACAAACTTAGAAAAGACTAATTTAAGCTCATCATTATTGAGAGTTCTAGATAAATCTTTAGCAGAAGAAGAGAACGTATAAAATGTTCCTCCGTCTGCTTGTGGAGTTCTGATTAAGGGCGTTGTTGCCATGTATAATTTTTTTCTTTAATTAATTATGATAATACATATCCATCACCACCAACTATAAACCAAACCGGCTGGCCTAATCCATTGTCAATTGCTAAAAGATGTACACTTTCACCAGGTGAGTTTAATGTTATCGTATCCGTTGCTCCAGTTGTTACTATATAGTTAAAAGTTGCTGGTGAAGCTATATTAACTGTACCACTTCCTTCTGTACAAATAAAGAATATTTCTTGTCCTATACTTCCTTGGAATAATGATAAAGATAATTCTGTTGTAGTATCTGTATTTCCACACCTATTAATTGTATAAGCTGGAATTGCAGTACTAGTTCCAACATTGATTGCCATTCCTACTCCTGCAGTAGTATCATTAAGTGGTGTTGGGTTTGTATCATTTCTGAATAAACCACCACCACTTAAATTTAAATTACCTGACATTTTAACATTCGTTAGAATATCAAAAGTACTAGCATTTATATCTAGTAGAATTGTACTTAATCCAACTCTTAATGCCTCTGTTGATAGGTTATTTAAATTTGTGATCGTACCTGCAGTTGGAGCAAAATATACTTCCATTGCATTAACTTCACTAGCAAGAACATTGAAGTTATCATTAATAACTAACCTCGATCCTGATAAAGAATCGGTTCCTAAAATTTCTGTTACGCTGATTGCCATTTTATTTTATTTGTTTTAAATTTGTTGAGATATTTCTATCTCTTTTATATTTAAGATATTTCTACCTTTTTTATATTTATTCCCATTCGTATCAGTAAGTTCTAATGTTATCATATACTTTCCTGGGTCTTTAAAAAGATATGTTAGATACTTGCTCTCAAAATATATATCCGCCACTGATGAGTTAGTAGTATTGGAGATAGTCCATTTAGGAGCTTCCTTGCCAACTACCCTACATTTATCATAGACAAACATAGCCCATGTCATCGGCGGTAATGTTTTACCATCGTTAATAAATTTAGCAGTTCCCCATGTAGGATTACTTGTTATACTCTGACTAGATTTATAAATTCTACTTAAACAATCTACATTTCCACCACCAGGGCTTATTTCAAAAGGTACATAACCTGATGCTGCAGCCGGTGTTGCAAAGATTGTATTTAATATTGTAGTACTAGGTTTTGCTAATAGCTTACTTATATAATCTGTATATAAAGCATGCCCTAATGGATTGGTCGATGCAACCAATGATGGTGTATCTGCTGTCCATTCAGGTGATAAACTTCCACCGCTTACATAAGTAGTAATAAAATCCCATTCTGCATATATTAATAAGTATAAATATTCTCTCATTAATAAAGCTCTAAAGTCATCTAACGATTCGCCAGGTTGTTGTGAATAACCTGATGTGTCATATACACCATTTGCAATTGCTTCTGACATTGCAGCATAAGTTGGTCCTGATGGAGAAGTTTGATTAAATATATTAGGATAAGCACCAGGTAAACCAAATGTTGTTATAGTATGAAGAACGTGTTCTAATACTTCTGTAATTTGTGCCTGTGGTGTTAGTGAAGTATTTTCCCAAATAAAATCAACATTAGCATTATTATCCATAGTATCATCCCAGCCTGCTAAATCCTCTAAAGCTGGAGTATATGATCCCATCCCAATATAACCAATTCTTTGAATAGTTTTTAATGATTGCATTTTTTGCAATACTGCCGCTTGTTTATTGTATGTAATTCCAGTTGCAGTAGGATCTAATATTAATTCAACACTTCTTGCAATTTTTTCAACAAAATTATCTGTTACTGCAGGTGCACCACTTATTGCACCAACTGAAAGTAAAGTCATTCCGTTAATTAGTAATGATTTTGCAAACGGTGGATATACTGTAGTACTCTGTAAAGGTCCACCTATATAATCTGTATTATTACCTGTACCAGTTGCACAAACCCTAACTCCATTAACATCTACAATATCTACCGACTTAAAATCTCCATGCTTACCAAAATATCTAGATACAGCCTGTACAAACATTTCACTGCTAGCAGAATTTAATACTAGATTATAAACATATTTATTAATAACAGGATTTGTACTTACATTAAGCTGTGATACGGCATCACCTAGTGTAGAAGTTGCTGCATCAAAGAAATGAGTACCAATAGTACCATCTAATTCTGTAATCTCTAAATATGTATCTGGTTTCATTTCACTAAATTGAAAAAATGCTGGCGTATCACCAGTTGTTGCTGTCATATCCCACCATAAGTGGTATCCATTTTCCCATGTACATAATCTATCATTTAAATTTTTCCATTGATAAGGTCCACTAAAGCTAGCTTTTCCGTTATCTTGAAAATTAGCTAATTGAAAATCTGTAGAAGTCCCAATACCAAATGTTGCTAATATTGCATTAATACGATCAAGAGAATCATATAAGCTTGGAGTTTCCTCATCCCATGTTACTGAAGGTTCTATTGGTAAATCCCATAAAGATCCGTAATTTTTCCATGTATACTTACCTTCACTCCCCCAAGTATATCTACGCTTTCTTGATTGATACCAGCCTGAATATTCAACTTCCCTAGCATCTACACAAATTGCATCTTGTTTTACAGAAGATGAAATGTTATTGTATAAATCAAATAATTTCATTTCAACATTATATGTACCAACATAAGGTAATGTTATCGGCAATATTCCATATTTTCCAATAGATCCTCTTATTTGAAAAAAGTATGCTGGTGAAATATCAGTTGCATCTTTATATATGGACCATTCTATTTCTGTAAAATTACCGGACTCTAAACCTTCCCAAGTAAATAAAGTTTCACCTGGTAATTGAATATCAGTAAATGAGCCACCGCTTGCAGGATTAGCTAATACAACAGATGCAACAAATCGATTAACATCATTTCCATAACCTCTAATACAAGGGCCTATATCATTTGTAACCTGTGACCAATCAAACCATAACCAAGGGTCTGTTTGTGCAGTCTTAAATGCAGCTACTTGATTAAATATTGATGTTGTAACAGATTGTACAGTATCTCCTGCTATTACTGTATGTGTTGCTGTAGTATTTGTTGCTGGATCACTTAGTGTGTAAACATCACCTAAATCTAAACAACCTTGCACATTAAAATCAAATGTAAAGAAATCATTAGCATTTGTTAATTGATCCCATGTACTATCAATATTATTCCATGTTAAATTATTAAAGCTATCATTAGTTAATGTAATTAATGCTCCTGTTGGGGTACCAGGTTGATCAGGTAAATATTCTGAAGAATATCCTTGTTTATAATCTAAACCTGCTACTTTATTTAAATTAGGAGCATATCTTGAGAAATAAGCTGCATATACACCAGCAGCAGATTTAATAGAAACATTACCGCCATCCTCTAACGCACCTAACACACTGTTAGGATCTGGTCCAATTGGTGGTGGGGGTAAAATTTGACCAGGTGTATAATTCATTATCATATTTTGTCCAATGGCAGCCTGGCCACCTGCACCACTTAATGGTGCAACATAAGCATTACAAAATCCAATTACTGCTGAGCTAACTACAGCTGCCTCTTCTAAACAAAAGGAATCAAATTTTCTTAAATCCTCTAAATAAGTGCATGCAGCTGGAGCAATTTTAAAATCAGTATTAATACCTGCTCTAATTGTGTTTGTATCATTTCTACTTATTGTGTTAGTAACTTCTAGTAACCCAAAGAAATCAGCCTCTGCTGTAATACCTTTAATATGAGCATTAAGTGGAAGATATTCATTTTCCAATTTTCTTTTTAAACCAAATAACTTAATAAGTATTTCTTCAATTGTAAAGTCTTGTAATTCTTCAGTAATAGGTAAATCTTCATCTGTAAATTTACCAGGAACTATTTTATTAATTCTATAAATAAGACTAAACATGCTAGTCTTTCTAAAGTTTTTGTTAGGAAGCGTTATTTTCTTATCATCAAATTGAGCTGTTGGTGAGAATAAATCTACTGAATTACTTTGAATGTATTTTCCAAATTGTGGAGAATTTGCATTTACATTTTTCCAAAATTCTTTTAACTTTAAATTATCATAACCAAAAAACTTAATAGCATTTATTAAACCTTTATAAGATCCGATAAAAGGATAAATATTACTACCTTCCATCATAATCTCTTTACGTTTAAGATTAATTTCAACAAAGTCAGGTAATGCTTCTTTTAAATTAGTATCTCTAAAAATTGTACTATCAGATTCAATAACATTGTAACCCATATTTTGAGTCATGACTCTTAACCTTTCATCTTCTTCAATGCTTTCTGCATAAACAGTAAATTCTGCTACTGTATTATTAGTACATTCATCTACAATAACTAATTTTCTTTTATAAGTATTTTCTTCCTTAGATGAAAATGTTATATTTATTTGTAATGCCTCCGATTTAATTTTATCAGTTGTAATAAAACCATCAGCATCCACAGTTTCATCAGTATCCAATTGTAATGTGGCAACTAATTTATCTACTTTTATAAGTGGTGGTCCGTCAGGTTCTTGCACTAAAGCAGACTGCGTACCAGTATTAAAATCTTTATTAAATTGAAAAAGAAATATTTCATTTGGTTGTGTAGTTTCCCAACCTATATTCCAATCACATACGCCTCCACCAACTGGAGAAGGTACTAGTACAGGTATACCATCTGCATCACCATGCGGATATCCAAACATAAATGCACCACTAGTCTTGTCTATCATTTTTTGTAAAATGAATAATTGACCTACTTCAAATAAATCAACAGAAACTTGAGGCAAGAAAATATCGCCAGTCCACTTATCAGCAGAACTGTCATATACCATATTATAATTCTTCCCGTGTTTATCGAAGAAATATAAATGCTCCCATTTATTTGATGAACCTGTTGCCACTACTTATTAATTTATTTTTTGGTACCACTTAGGAACTGCAAAGTTATAATAAATTCTTAAGTATTTAACTTTATTAATATAAAAAACCATTATAGGAGTTAAATAATCACTTAAGAATTTACCTAAATGTATATTTCTAAACATATAATTTGACATTGTAATTTTTAGTAATGTTTTGGAATAATCATATCCTGTATTTTTTAATTCCCACCCTTCTTCGTATGTAGCTCTATATAAACTAGGGAATCCTGTTTTGTTATTTTTTACTGTTGCCATATTAATTTCCTTTTAATGCTTTAAGCGTTGGGTTATCTGCTAACCTACCAGTATTTAAACCTGCAGAGTTTACACCCGTAGCAATTGTAGTACCTCTATTTCTTTTAGTACTATTATATTTTTCTTGTTGTATTTTATTATAAAGATTATTTGCAATTGCTTCTTTATAGAAAACATTAAGTGAACCTATTTTATTAGCTTCTGGTGTTGGTTCATAAAAAGTACCATTCCTATCTTTCCATCCACCACGAATAATTGCTATATCATTATTTTCAATAATAACATCTCCAAAACTATCTAATCCTAATTGTGGATCTTCACCTTTCTTTAATACAATTTTCTTATTCTCTATTAAAACTCTTTGGTCAGTTACAGGATCTGTTCCGTAAACTGGAATAAAATAAAAACCATCTCTTATAGCCTTTTCATTAACTTCTGATATAAAAAATACATTTACAGAATCAATACCTTCAACGTTCTCAATTATTGAAATAATATCAGATCTTGGGATTCTATCTCTTCTATTTACATTTAAGAAATATTCATCTAAATTTTTTCGTATTTCAATTCTTATAGCATCTTTATCATAATTGTCAAACCATCTTATTACAATGTTAAGAGCATATCTTTTAATAATTGGATCTACAATTCTAGTCTCAGCAGTAACAACTTGTCTTCCACTTTTATTTAATATTTCATAAGTCATTTCCTTCTCCTGTGTAGACATGGTAAATTCTATTTCAGGTATATTAAAATAATCTAAATCACTAGTTAATTTTTTCTTTATATCAGGAATTAAGAATAGGTAAATAATATTATCATCATCTAAGTACTCATCATCTTTAGTATTATAAGCATCTATAAAAGACCAAAAATCATACTTACTTAAATAGTAAATATAATTATTAGGATTTGCTAATACAAATGAATTACTTTGATAAGGTGCAATTAATCTAGTGAATTGTGGATCTTCAGAATCAGATCCAAACATAGGGTTTCTTGTAATATTCATTGCAAGAATTTCATTTAAATCTACTTGCTCACCAGAAGAATCTGTTCCAGGATCTGAAAATTTAATATCTAATTGTTTACCACCAACATTTCCTGCTACTCCTCTAGTTTTAACATAAGTAACTCTAATCCTAGAACCTAATGCAGGTGGCTCTCCGAATTGGTTGTTTCCAAAAAATACAGTTAATCCACCATTGACACTTGATTTAATCATTGCAGCCTTAGCTCCATTATTCATATCATATATTGAATCTTCAAGTTTCCATAATTCCCCATCTACAAAAACTTGAACTAAAAATTGATCAGTTGGTTCTTTAGTTGATAAATTATAACTTTGTAAAGGATTACCTGAGCCAGTAAATGCTTGCTCATCTTTTTCACCTTGAATAACCTCAACATTAACAAATTGTTTATTAGTTTTATCTAATCTTATAAAGTCACTATTAAATTTTAAAAAATAAGTTAATCCATTTTGGCCTAATTCAAAACTAGATCCATTCATAATCTGTACGTAATCACCATTAAGAAGGGTAGACGCACTTGTATTTAATCGTAATCCAATTATACCTCTTGCAGATATACCTCGTGTAGGGTCATGACCGGTTAATCTAGATAATCCATAAATAGACTCAATATTTCTTGCTCGTGAAATATTCATTTCAGTAGCTACTGCTTCTATATAAAAGAAAATCATTTCACCTAAGTTTGATACAACAGTTAGTACCTGCCCAAATGGTGATGCAGGAGTAAATGTTTCTATCGCTTGGTCATAAGTCCTTTGAAGATATTCAAAAGAATCTTCAAATAGCTCAGTGGCCTTTAATCTTGTTTTACTAAAAAATGACATTTACTTTATTATTTTAAAAAAGAGCCCCTATAACTCTCTGTTCATTTACAAAAATATCAACAAAACAACCGTCTCTTTCTTTTGTTGAAAAGAAACTAACTTTAGTATCAATATCAAAACCTGCTAAGTCTGGTAAACAGTAAGCAGTTATTTGCCCATTAATAGAATTCTGTATTGTGTTTTCATTTAATACTAATGAAAAAATTAATTCATCTAAATTGGCACCCATATTAGCTGCTCCTAAAACATCGCCTTTTCTAGTGAAAAGACAATTCTCTATCTTAAGAATTAATTGAGATAAAGTATCACTAACCTCTAATGTATTCTCATTATACTTTGGTGCTGTTGCATCTCTACTATAAATATCTCTAATCATTTAAGAATACTAATTTTTTATTATATATTCTCTTTTCATTTAATAGCTTTCAGATTATAATTATCCTGTGAAAAAGTAATCAACACCTTCATCTCCTTTTATTTCTTCAACTACTCGATCTACTTCTTCTCTTCCTTCAGATGAAATCATATCATAATTAATTGTAATATTACCTGGAAGATTAAATGAGAAAGTACCTAAGATTCTAGATAATTGAATTTTAGCCTGGCCGATAACATATCTTTGGAATGCTTCATCCTCAAATAAAGCACAATCAGAAATAGTAGAAAATATTTCAAATATAACAGCACCTTTAGGAAGTTCACCTTGGAATCTAAATTTCTTTGTTAATCTATTAAACGTATATGATATTTGTGGTAAAAGAACCTGTCTTGCATTATCCATAAATAATGAATTAACAACATAATACATTAAATTTTCACTACCAATACCTGCACCATAAACATCATCATAAATAAATTTATCAATTGAAAAATCTACATCATCTGCATTAAAGCTCATACTACCAAATCCCCCATCTTCTCCACTGAATCCACCAATCTCAAATACATCATTAACAGAATAAACCCTAGAAGGCATTTTAACTATACCTCTGGGATTATCAATATTAGCTTTATTAGTTATAACTTGTTTGTCTTGGCCAGTTCCATAAGGTACACCCTGTTTAAATGCCGGTACTTGTAATGCGCCCGCAGGTAAAGCAATATACATTTGCTCTACACTATCTTCATAAATTTTATAAAAATATTTTTTTGCTCTTTGTATAATATTGTTTATTTCCTTTTTAGGAACTGTAAACGGAATTTGGCAAGCGATAGTAAGATCATCATTAATTAATTTAATTAATTCATCTAAACACGCAGCTTCCTCCGGATCATTACAATAAGTATTCTTGTTAGCCATACTTTGTTTATATTTTTTCTATTTCAATTATTTCAGTATTTTCAAATTTAGCCAGTTTAGTTGCTCTACCTTTTCTAAAAATACCACCTTCCATTTCCCCGCTGAATACACCCCTAGGACCAAAGACATAAGAATCTTTACACATTACATTCTTACTAACATAAGAATCTTCTATTTTAGAATCTGCAACGTCGCTAGCCCCAAATATATTACTTTCAAATAAAGATGAATTTATTAATTCTGAATTAAATATATCACAGTTTATAATATTACCTTGAACTTTAGAATCTACAATATCAATTCCTTTTATTTCAAAGCATCTCATTAATTCAGCATTTTTTAATTGCATTCTTCCTGTATCAGCATCATAATTAATTAAACCTTCCTTTAATCCTGCTAAAGTTAAAAGCTTAAATATTTCTTCTCTCATTTTAGGATAAAATGTTTCAACTATCTGATCATAAGTTTTAAGATCAACCATTAATTTTATCTTTGGAAATTTTTTCTTAAATGCTTGATAGTCTTTATAAGATTCAACTATACCACTGTGCTTTTCTAAAACAGCATCTAATTGTTTAAGGTCTTTATCAGTATATTTAGGATACATTAAAGTTTCATATAATGATGTAACAAAGTGTTCTGTTAAATTCATTATAGTATTATATTTGTTTTCATAATCCTTTCCACCAAGATATCTAAATTCAATATAATTCTTAGGTAACTTAGAAAAGTTTACACCATAATACTTCTCAGATACAAACATGTAATTTTTCCATGAAATTCTTTCAGGAGAAGGTTGAGTCATTCCACTTAAAGGAACAATAAACTTTATTGACTTAGCATAAACAGAATCTTTTCTGTTAGGAAATGCTTCATAAACTTTATCTTCATCAAAATTTAATACAAATTTTCCAATATCTAAAGAAGACACATTTGTAGGCGTTCCTAATTTCTTTCCATCAAAGGCTACATTAATATGAATAGAACACCTTTCATTAGTAGACCCATTCTCACGGATCCATTTTAAAGTTTTTGCTATAATAAGTTTTGATTCAACAAACGGCATTGGCCCAGTAACCAATTCAATCATACCTGTTCCTCCAGAATTATCAGGCTCTAATTTAAATGTTTCATTACTAGGTGTAAAGTCACTATGGGCCTTTTCCTCTACTTGTATTCGTTTATTTAATGCAATAGAAAGGCTTCTTTTAACTTCATCTAATCCTTCATTAGCAAAGAATTCAAATTCTAATCCAATCTTGGATGCATATATAGCATTTAGTTGTTCGTTAGTGTACATGTAGTTCCTGATTTGTTTATATATTCAAACCAGGAATAGGTTATGCTATGTTCATTGTAATCTTACGATCACTAACATTCACACTACCAATTTTTACATTTATAGTATCACCTTTAGATAACTCAGCGCCTTTTAACTTTGATTTATGAATTAATCCACTAATTCCTTTTTCTAATTCAACGAATGCCCCATAAGAAGTTATTTTAGTAACTTTACCTTCAGTAATCATCATAGGCTTATATTTGTCATCTACACCATCCCATAAATCAATCTTAGGTCCTAATTGGCTTAATATAATTTTTCTGTCTGATATAACTTCTTTTGCCCAAAAGGTTATTTCATCACCCGGTTTAATATTTCTATCATCTAATGATTTTTGCATTTCCTCACTTAATTCGGCTTTAGGTATTAATCCAGTTAAACATTCATCAAATTCTGCAAATACACCAAACTTAGTAGTTCCAGTTACAAAACCAATTCTAGGTTCTTTTATAGTTTCATTTAATTTTTCAATTGTTAAAGGAATCATTGTTCTTAAATATTCTCTGTGTGATACTACAATAGTGTCTTTTTCTCTAGAGAATGTTATTGGCATAACAATAATATCTTTTCCAACAATGGCATTAAAATCATGTAATTTATTTAATCCTGCTAAAGATCCTGGCATAAAACATTTAATTCCTGCAACATCTACCCAATAACCTCCATGAATTAATTCTTTTACTTTAGCAGTAAATCCAACAGCAGGGTTTCCAATTGCCTCTTTAATTTCTTTTAACTTAACTTCTTTTATTGCATCTGAGATTGAAGCAATAACATCACCGTTTTGTTTATTGGTTTTAATCTTAACATCAATTTCCATCCCAACCTCTAATTGATTTACAATATACTCAGGTTCTTTTGTTAAAGTACAATAAGCAGTAAATTTAGATTCAATATCAATAAGAGCTCTTTCTCTATTTTTAGATATAAAGGAAACCTCACCTTTAGTAGTATAGTCTATATTATCTTCTATGAGTTTAGTTTTCTGAGCTTGTGGGATTGTAATTCCATATAAGGATAACGCATCAGCAGCATATGCTTCATTACACATTAATTTTGTACCTTCAGGAACTTGGACCTTTACTACCTTTGTATCAAATGGATCATCACTTAGTTGGATTGTGATTTCTTGTTCAGTCATTATTTATTTTTTATGAGGTTAATATAGATTATATATTTATGTATCTAATAATAGTTATACATATAAGTTAGTTAATTGTTTCATTATGTAATTGCACCAGTTCCAGTACCTACCTGCGCGGCAGCAGAACCAGTAGTAGCTACTGTTGTTGATACTAAACCTGTTTTAACAAAGGCATCTATTGCAGGTGCCGCTGCTGCGCCAAATACTAAACCTGCTGCGGTTGTAGCTGCATCAAATTTATCTACTCCACTATTTCCAGTTTGATCAAATTTTCTAAATTCTTTCATTGCATCAGTAAAAGCTTTCGCTAATGCTGCATCTAATACTGGTTTTCCTGCTGATAGTGGCATAATTAAATAATTTTATAGTTTATATATTAGTCGGTTGTATTCTTTGCACTTAAAGATGGTGCTGTGACTGATGTAGGAGGTGATGTTGGCGAGCCTAAATTACCTATATGAGAATGTGCATCAAATATACCTGCAAACGTATCACCTTTGATAACGGCTTCTGCTGCAGCCTCTCCTAATTTAATTCTTGGTGAATTAATATGAGTTTCTCCTGTTGCAGTTACTACAGCATTAACACAATTAATAAGAGTGTCAGTAGTAGCATTAATAACAGTATCAGCTCCACTATTAATTGTAAATTGAGCGGAGTGCGTAAATGTTATATTTCCATCATTAAGCATTAGGATAGTATCACCGTTTGCATTTATTACTTCAACTGAATTATCTGGTTTTATATTAACTGTCGTTGGGCCTACTGCTGTAGTATAATCCATCATCAGACCTTTTTCTTCAGTAAAGAAAACTTTAACATGTTCACCTTCCCTTTCATTTGTTACTTCAGAAACTCCATCTTGTAATTCACCGCTTAATCCAAATGCAGTATCATAAATTAATACATGAGAATTTTGATATGAAGCTTCTATTTCAGCTTTTGTTTCATCTGAAGGATAAATGTTTTCATGATAAACTGGTTGATAATAATTTCCATTGTCAAATGTTATTCTAACAATAGATCCTAATTTAGGAATTTCAAATTTACCACTCCCGCTATTACTACCACCATACATTAACTGATGCGGTCTTGACCACGGCAATGCAGCGGTTGGTATTTTAAACGCACTCTGTGGATCTTCAGGATCCACACGGTCATCCATTTTGCCGTATACTCTTATCTTGCATCTTCCTTCAAAGATATCATCATTACTGTCTTCAACAATACCTACCCATTGAGTAGTTCGTAAATCATCAGCGTTAAAATTTTTTGGATCAACCTTTCCCATTAGCTAAATATGTTTTCGTCAGTTATTGTAGAATTGTTCGGAGGACCTGATGGTCCAAATACATTAGTAGATTCTAAACCTTCACCAACGGCAGCAGCTTCATCAAAAGCATCAACAGATTCTAAGTTTGTACCTACAGGAGTTGCTGGATCAAATGCTTTTGTTACATCAAATGGTGCAGCTTCTACAGGAACACCTAATGGATTGTCTCCAATATTTGTAATTGATGTATTATTTCCAAAAGTATCTAATTCATTACCTTGTATAGCTGCACCCGTAGCTGCGTTTACTAAAGCTTGTGGATTTGATATAGCACCTAATAGATTATTTCTTCCACCAAATACATTTCCTAATGTTATACCACTTATTAAACTTGCACCTGCTCTACCTGCTGCATTAATAGCACCATCAACTTGATTCATTACTAAATCCTTTGCAAACTTTTTAAATCCAGCTTTAGAGAAAAACTCAGGATCAGTATTAGCTTGTATTTTATCTGCCTTTAATGCGCTATCAAACCCAGCATATTGAGATACATTTTGCATATCAGAATAATTAAACTTTATTTCAGTTGTAGTAATATTTCCACCAGAATTTGTAACACCTTCAAATACTTTACCACTCGCACCAGGTATCCATTCACATTCAATAAATCTAAAACCTACTTGTGAAGTATTTTGGTTTGTTAATTTTTCAACATCATCTTTATTAATTTGGTTATTTAAAGAAGTTAGCCAATTTCTTACAGTTTTAAATTTTCTTATTTCTTGTACATAAATATAAACATCAAATTTTAATAGATTTGGTGGAAGAACCATTCTCTTATGCATACTATCATACACAGCCATTTTATATAAATTAAATAACGCGGTCATTTTTAAATCTATAGCCTCTAAACAACCTATAGTAACTCCTTCTTCTGCCTTGGTTCCCGTATAGGGATCAACTGAAAAATCAAAAGATTTTTGCCAAGCTTCTGTTAATCCTTGTATTGTTTGAAAATAATAAGGCCTAGAGTTTTGTATCTCTAATATACCAGTAATGAAAGCTATTAAATATTGTACTCTATTACCTTCTCCTATTGCATTTAAATAAGCAACAGCAGATGGTGTTGATGGAAAGTTTGATGATGCTCCACCATCTACTGTTAATGGAGCTGATGTTGTTGCACCATTAAAAAGTGGGGATGTTGCATCAAACATTAAACTAAAACCTAAATAAGTTGGATCGTCTAATTGAGTAACCCCATTATTTCCAGTACCTTCAGCTGTTTCAGCGCTAACAAACCTTTTAACAAATTCATAACTTCTTGGAAATGTTCCACCTCCTAAATTTGAACCAAAAGGTCCGGCTAGCTGAGCTAAACCATCACTCCCTGCGGGATTTGCTAAATCTATTAAAGGCATATCTTTACTTTGTTTTTATATTTATTTAAGTAGTTGGAGCGAACTCTCGACGTACTAAAGTTAATTTCATTCTTATCGGACCCGGTGCAGTTAATAACCATTCAACACCTTTTATAACATAAAAGCCGGTTAAGTATTCATTTACAATTCCTTGTTCAGAATCTGGATTATTTTCATCATCACCACCAGTTCTAGTTTGTGGAGCTTGCTCTCCTTCTATATCATCTTGTTCTGGTGCCAATAGTGTATTTTTAATTGGGCTACCAAATTCTAGAATTTGGCAATAAATTCTACTATATCTTACAAGAGCAGGATTAACAGTATCTAATTCAATTATCATTCCCATCTTATTAATCTCTGTAATGTTTTGATAATTTAAAACTGTTGAATACTGGAATTCGGGATGAACATTATCACCTTGTGTACCAAGATACTTATATTTAACTTGCTCATTTCTTGGTCCCTCAACTTCACCATCAATTATCCTACCTTTTGTTGCAGGTATCATTCCTGGTGTATTGTTTGTTAAAGGATCTACAAATTCACTTACCCATTCTTTAGCATTAAGATCCCAATATTGAGAATATTTTTTATAACCATTTGCTTTACTTATTTCACCACTCTTGTTAACCATTTGGTGTTTTGAAATATATCTAGCTCCACCTGCAAGCTGTAACATATTACTTAAATAGTTAGGAATGTCATCAGTTTGGCCTTCACCTACCTCTGTTCCCATAGTATCACTAGGATTTGTACTAAATCCTTGGCTAGCTTCTATTGCACCTTCTTGGCTAAATAATCTATTAACATCAACCATTGTTAAATAATAATATGGATCAATGTAAGAAGTAAAAAATGTTTCGTCGCTTAAATAACTATTTGCAACAATATCTTGTATCCATGTTTCTGTCGTATCATTAGGATTTGTCCATGTCATAACATCAGCAGTCTCTTCAACATTAGAAGCATATCCTAATTGTAACCTTTCTGCAATATTTAATAATGCATCCCAGCTAGTTACTTCTTCTTCATATTCAACATTTTCAGTGAATAGATTAGGAACATACATTCTACCTGATACCAAAAATTCATTAGCACTCTGTCCTCCACCACCACCAATTGGTTTACACTCAATAACTGTAAAATCAATTCTTATAGGTTTAAATGTAGTCTCATCACCTTGCGATCTTATGTTGATTTGTATAAGATCACCATCCTTAGGATAAAATCTAGCACTAAACATTCCATCAACATCTGCAAATTGAATTTTACATGTTGGGTAAAAAGCATCATTCTTTAATGAAAAGAAATTAAGCCTATCCATTTGAACATTATAAGAATTAATTCTAATCTCTGGAATAACCTGAGAAAATTTAGATGGTTTTATCTGTTGTTCAGCTCCATCAGAATTTTCAGTTCCACTTTCTATATCTAAGATTTCTAAAGGATCTAATTGAATAGCAGGTTCTATAATGGTTAATATGTTTCTTTCAACTATACTTTCTGACATAACCTATGTTGGTGTGTTACTATTTCTTGTTGGTAGATTGGCACCTAATTTAATTTTTCCACCAGCAAAGGTTTTAGCTTCTTGGCCTTGTTGCAACATATTTGGTGGTATTGGAGCTTTAACTCCTGTCTTTTTAGTTTTTGCTTTTTGTATTAGTCTCTGTATTCTTGATTGATCAATTTCACTTTGTACATCTGTATTAACATACTGAGCAAGTGATGCACTTGGTCTTGATGCAGGATTAGGTCTTTTATAAACTATATTCTCATTCTGTAAATTTGGTATAGCTAATACATCACCTTCTTGTAATGAAAAGGGATTAAAAATATTATTAATAATACATATAGCATCTAAAAATTGTTCAGAACCAAAATAAATTCGAGATATTTTATCTACTCTACCTACTTGATCTTGTGTAACATAATGTAAAGCCTTAACTCCAAGTTCTCTTTTATATTTAAAAGAAGGCGCAGTTAGATCAAAAAACTGTTGCCCAGTTTTATCGTCTGATATTTTATTTTTTAATGTAAGAGATTTAATATTCATATTTTCTATTCTTTTAAGAGTCTATTAACATTCTTGTTAAATTACTTACATATTCACCATTACTACCAGCAGCAACTCTGTTATTTTGTTTAATGTTACTTATTTCTTGTGTTGTAAATGATGAGGTAGGTGCCTGATTAGTAGATGGTTGTAAACTACTAGTTCCTACATCTGGTATAGAACCATAAGTAGAAACTTCTTTACCTGAAAGATTTAATACATCTTCAATATTTTGTGCTGATGCATATATTCTACCTTGGCCAGCATTAAACATATTTTCAATATCACCTTTATCTCTAGGCTTACCATGTATTAAGTCAACATCAAATTTAACTTCCATTGGAAAATCATCATAACCTAAACCTGCACCTAAAGTCATTGTAGAATTTTTACAAACCATATTACCCATCATTACAATTGGATTTAATGGATTACCAACAGTTACATGCCAATCACCAGTAGGTTCACCACTAATAAACGCAGTTGTTGCTTGTGTCCCAGTTTGTCCTCCTACATTACCACCTAAAAAGCTACCCATCATATTTCCTAATAAAGTTGTACCAACTTTTTTTAATCCATCTATAATACTGTTTGAATCAAATCCACCATCGCTGGTTCCAAATAATCCTTTAAAACCAGTTTCAACATCATTAACTACACTTCCCATATACCCAGAAAAGTTTCCAGCTCTTAACATACTAATATCTCCAAATTGACTAGCAACAAATCCAGCACTTCCATAATACCTATGACCACCGCCAAAAAACTGAGCATTATTTGTTGACATAGTTAACATATTACTAATAATATCAATCATTGCAATTTTAGGATTAACAAAACTTAATGATTTAAGTTCATATTCAAATGTTAATTTAATATCATTTGTAAAGGTTAAGCCTCTATCTCTAATATTCGTTTTATCAACAACATTAACAGGCCCTAATACAAAATTAGCATAAGTAGTTCCTAATCTATCAGCAGTGGAGCTACCTGCCCCGTTTTGTGCTCTAAACTTAGCACCTGCAGATACATTCTTTGCAGCATCAGTTACAGCTTTACCTATTCCTCCCAGTTTATTATAAAAAGGTTGTTGTGTATATCCACCACCTGCACCACCTGCATCAATCTCCTCCATCTTAGATTCAATCTCTTTATAATTTAAACCGTATGACATTGTCATTATCTCACTTAATGGATTACCTGCAGTTTCTCCTAAGTAAGTTACAGCAGTTACACCAGCAATTTGAGTAGCATCTTCGGAGTCTGATTTTGTACCTCCTTTAGGTCTTATATTATAATTATAAATATTGTCAGGTATAGCAGTAGGAAACCTTCTTAATGTAATTAAATGATTCACGGGAATTTTTTTATAATACTTTGTATATAAAAAATCTGATGGCTTATAACCAATCTTTGGATACTTTTCGTCAAAGTAATTTATGATTCTTGGGATTGAAACATTTCTTGCATTAACACCACCCATTAATTGTTTAGCGCCACCGTCTTGCCCGTCTTTAAAATTATTCTTTTGATTTTGAGAAAGATTTCCATAAAACCCTTGAAAGTTAAATAATGCATATTTATTAGCTATAGATTCTGCAAATCTTGTATTATCATTACCCATAGCTACAGTAGCAGCATCAGCAAGCTGACCCTCACCTCCGTAAAACGTTCTACTATATAATTCACTAACGCCTTTAGCAAACCCTACAGATTCTCCCCCAAATACGCCTAGTACACCATTATCCTCTTTATTAGTTTGAGGATACATTGCAGCATTAAGATTATTGATTTCTTTCTTTAAACTAAAAGCCATTAGATAGGTTTATTTTTATTATATATTTAACCTAAGCTATTAAGATACTTATCAATGTTAAGCTTTCCTTTTTCAAATTTATCTGACCAACCTTTTTTATATCTAGCATCAAATTCTCTTACACTATCAATAGAGAGTGGTCCTTTAAAAAATGGCCTAGATGATATGTCTCTAATTTCTTTTAAGTTTTTTGAAATCATATATAATTGGACTTTTTCAAATAATTCAGATAATCCAACTTTAGTTTTAGTACACATCACTGATTCTATAACAACATAAAATCTCTCTCTATCCTTTTCATTTAATCTATCCTCTAATACTTTAGCAGTTTTAAAGTCTTCCGCTTTAAGAATCATTTTTCTTGCCCTATTTTCAAACAGATGTCTAAAATTCATATCAAAGAAATGTTGTTTAAGAAATCTCATATTATCATAAAACTTAATAATACGAATTTGATAAAGAGGGTTTACTGGATCCCATTTAGAATCTAAGATTTTACCTTTAACAGGTAAGAGTATGTTAGGATTAGTATGAGATGCTAATAAGCAGTATACATTTTGCCCTTTGTTAAATATCCTGTGGGTTTTCATTCAAATTCTATTATGTCATCGAATAACTCAGCAGTACCGTTGACAGTAATATCAGGTGAATGATAAATTGTATAAGTAATAGGTTTATCGGATAATGATTCTACATATGTTTGTATTCCGCCAACCGTTTCTTTATTAAGGTTTCCTAAAACATAAAATATTGTTGTAGAAATATTACGACCTATTGCATTTTGTAATTGTCTCATTAAATAAGATGATACTACTGCATCTGATGGTTCGTATTGATAAAAATCGTTTTTTGTAAGTTTGTTAAATATATCCATATAATTTATACACTCAATACTCCTAGGGACGTTTCCTAAGAATGTTTTAACGCGTAATGCATCACTAGAGTATATGAAATTAAATTCTATATGTTCTTCCATTCTTCTAATTTCTTAAGCTCACTCTTAAGTCTTTTTATTTTAAATTCAATATCTTTATCAGTAGGTTCATAGTGAGTACCCCATTGTGTATTAATATCTAATACCGTTTTATCGAATTTACTACCAAGATCTAAACCGAGATCATCGCATAAATCAAAAAAGAATCTTTTTACATAGCTGTATGGATTCTTATCATTTTCATTTAATTCATAAACATCAGTTGAGGTAAAATGTTCTTTACCTCCACCATGATTATCATCAATGACTTTTTTAATTACGCCATTCCTGGCAGGCTCTAAAACTATCTTAATCATTTACGATCTTTCTTGTAATTTTAATCTTAGTTCTTTAAAAGTATTTCTTGCTACTTTTTTATCTGTATGCCAAGTAGATTTATCTTTAATTGTAATCATAGCTAAAGCATCCCTTAATTTTTCTATTTCTTTATCTGTGTAACCTTCTTCTTTCCATTGAGAGATTTTATTATTCTCAATTTTCTCTAAATCAGCATAAATAGATTTTTCAGCTGCTTCTACATTAGAATCATGTATCTCCTGTCCTTTCTCTCTTGTCTTTTTACATATTTCAGTCCAATCTTTTAATGATAATTTAGATTTCATTTTTAAGATTCCTTGGTGTTTCATTGCCATTCTTCTTTGGCTACGATTAGGTATAGTTTGATTTGCAGTCTCGTTCATATGATTAATTTTATTATATATTACTAGTTATAAAGTGTGCTATTCACCTTTGTACTTGCTCTCGATTAATGATTGTACACTGTTATGTAAACAGTCTAATATTTCATCTTCAGATAATTGATCTAGAATAAATGATTGTAATTGTTCATTAACTTCTTCTTTATCAAATGAAGTACTCATTAATTCATAAACGCCTTTAGTAGGAATGTTTACAGGAAATTCTAAGAGAAGCTTTACTTTATTATTTTTCTTTTGTTTATTAAATAAAACTCTGATAGGTGATGAAGTAGTATCTAAAGCAGGAATAGTAGGAGCAATCTCAGTAATTGGCTCTATTGGTATAGCACTTTGGTTTAAAGGGTCAACCGTTGAATTTGGAGTGTTTATAAATTCACCCGCTATATCTGAATCTAATTCTTGTATAAATTCAGACCTAAATTCCGTTGCTAATCGACCACCTTCATTAAATGTTATCCAATTTAAATCTTCTTCTTTAATAGTAACTACTGAACCAGACTGATCTCCTTTAATCCATTGGTAATATTTCTGCTCCTGCATTTCTTGTGGAGTTTCTTCAATGTTATCTTTTTGCATTTGTTGTCTATTTATTATTATACTTTAAATATAATAATTGTTTAAGATATTAATCTCGGTATATTTGGAATGTACATGAACTTCCTTTAGCCGTTGATGATTCACCAGATAAATCAGTAACAGTCCATCCAAAATAAAGTAGATCACCAACAACCATTGCAGTTGGGCTGTTACATACCATTTCATGTTCAAATACGCACGTACTACCATTTGTACCAGTTTGAACGGTATGAGTTTTCGTACTGTTTGTACCGGCAAAAGGAATCAATGTTTGGCTTGAAGTAGAAGGATCCCACTCCCCACTAGGAAGGTCTATGTAAGACATTGCTGTTTTCATCTCAGCTTGGTTGGTTACTGTACCTCCTAAATTTCTTTTATTAAAAAATACAACACCTCTGATTATAATTTTATCACCGGTTCCGTATGTTTGATTTATTCTAAAACCTGCACTTATACTGGTAGTATCTATTGTACCGGTAGGTGTTCTCATTATAGCTTGAGATTGTCCAGAACTACTACTCTTAAATGCAGTAGAAACAGGTTGACCATTTACCGGGCTACCTAAACCTCCCATATCTAAACCAAAGTCAAATTCTATAGACAATCCAGTATAGGTGGGTGTAAATCCTGAATAACTTCTGGTACCTGAAAATAATAATCTACTATCAGCAGTGGCTCCTCTGTTACCATTTTGAGACCATCCAACTATAGGATTAGTAAAGTTAGTCACATTAGCACCACCAATATACTCAACATCTTTAGCATATAAACCACCACCAGAACCATTTGTAACTGTGAATGATTGAATTTTATAGAAATTTACTTTTTGTGGAGTTCCATATTCCCAAATCTTAATTAAGTGTGCTGAATTACTATCGGCAGCATTTGATGCGATTGATGACCAAATTTTATTTGTGCTACCATCTTGATAAGTTATAGCACCACCTGTTAATGGATCATTACCTTGATAAGACAGCCTCAATTCTCCACCTGTTATTTCAAAACCTGCTTCAGAATAATTAAGTTTATTATTTGAAAAACTAGCTGAACTAAGAGTAGTACCTGTATAAGGTGTACTAAATCCACCATAATCTCCTGATAAACCAGTTGCACCAATTACACCTTGTGGTCCTTGAATACCTGTTGCTCCTATTGGTCCTTGTATACCTGTTGCTCCTATTGGTCCTTGTATACCAGTTGCACCTATTGGTCCTTGAATACCAGTTGCACCTATTGGTCCTTGAATACCTGTTGCGCCAATTGGTCCTTGTATACCTGTTGCTCCTGTTTCACCTTGTGGTCCTTGAATACCTGTTGCTCCTATTTCGCCTTGAGGTCCTTGAATACCAGTTGCACCTATTGGTCCTTGTATACCAGTTGCACCTATTTCACCTTGCGGTCCTTGTATACCTGTTGCTCCTGTTTCACCTTGTGGTCCTTGAATACCTGTTGCTCCTATTGGTCCTTGTATACCTGTTGCTCCAGTTTCACCTTGCGGTCCTTGAATACCAGTTGCACCTATTTCACCTTGCGGTCCTTGTATACCTGTTGCTCCTGTTTCACCTTGTGGTCCTTGAATACCTGTTGCCCCTATTGGTCCTTGTATACCTGTTGCTCCTGTTTCACCTTGTGGTCCTTGAATACCTGTTGCCCCTATTGGTCCTTGTATACCTGTTGCTCCAGTTTCACCTTGTGGTCCTTGAATACCTGTTGCTCCTATTTCACCTTGAGGACCTTGAATACCTGTTGCACCTATTGGTCCTTGTACACCTGTTGCACCTATTTCACCTTGAGGTCCTTGAATACCAGTTGCACCTATTGGTCCTTGTATACCAGTTGCACCTGTTTCACCTTGCGGTCCTTGTATACCTGTTGCTCCTGTTTCACCAGATCCTTGTGGTCCTTGTATACCAGTTGCACCTATTGGTCCTTGTATACCTGTTGCTCCTGTTTCACCAGATCCTTGTGGTCCTTGAATACCTGTTGCTCCTATTGGTCCTTGTATACCTGTTGCACCTATTTCACCGGCACCTTGTGGTCCTTGAATACCTGTTGCACCTATTGGTCCTTGAATACCTGTTGCACCTATTTCACCGGCACCTTGTGGTCCTTGAATACCTGTTGCACCTATTGGTCCTTGAATACCTGTTGCACCTATTTCACCGGCACCTTGTGGTCCTTGAATACCTGTTGCACCTATTGGTCCTTGAATACCTGTTGCACCTATTTCACCGGCACCTTGTGGTCCTTGTATACCTGTTGCTCCCGTTTCACCAGCTCCTTGTGGCCCTTGTATACCTGTTGCACCTATTGGTCCTTGTATACCTGTTGCTCCTGTTTCACCAGCTCCTTGTGGTCCTTGTATACCTGTTGCTCCTGTTTCACCTTGTGGTCCTTGAATACCTGTTGCTCCTATTTCGCCTTGAGGTCCTTGAATACCTGTTGCACCTATTCCACCGCCTCCACCACCGGTAGCATTAATAGTAATAGATTCTGCACCAACAGTTTCATCAATAACAAAAGTTACATTAGTTCCTGGTATTAAGTCAACATCACTACTTGCAGAACCATCAGTTAATTGAATACTTACAGAACCATCAGTTAATTCTTCTACTGCTAAATTATATGCAGCTAAACTTGCATTTTCCCACAGCCCTGTAGTACTATTATATACTAAGAGTTGATCATCAGCTAAACCAGATAAAGTTACATCTGATAAAGTAGCTAGCGAGCCACCACCACCCCCTGCTTCAACATCAACAGTTCCTCTATATAAATGTCCATTAGCAGAATTAATCCATAGAGTTCTATCAGCTACATCTCCACCACTTACATCATTACAGAGTGGCCTGTTTGCAAAAGTTGTAGAAGGTAGAACCAATCCACCTTGATCTATATTAACACAGCCTACAAAATAACCAGCCCATGTACCACTATCAGCAATTAACTGAGTTATACTCTGCCCACCATCTTGTGAACCTACACCAGTGTAACTTGATACTACATTTGAATATAGACCTACTCTTTGTGGTTGAGCACCAGCTCCTCCAGTTGTGTTCGAAAAATTAATAATAGAACCAACATTTATAACAGGCGATGTAGAAGCAGCCATATCATCCAATGTAATATTAGAACCTAAATATTGATTCACAGTAGCTAAAGCCGGCATTGTAGAATTTACAGCAGCAAAATTATAACCAGTAAATCTTCTATTGGTTTTATCCATCCACTGTATAATAGTATCAGCTTCTTTGCCAGAAGGAGTCACATAATCCATAAGTATACCATACCCATCTGTTAAATTTGCGTTAGCGGCAAAGTCATGAGCATTAGTAAATGTAAACGATGTAGCTGACGTGGCATTTAAAGGACTTACACCTTTAAATGTATAATTCCCTTCATGTAAAATAGAAATCATATCAATAACTCCACCTTGATCAGAATAAGAACCTGCTCTATATGATGAGGTAGAATCAAACCTACCTGTATTAGTTACTGTATCAACTAAAGGAATTCTAAATGATTCTACTGTTGTTATTGTATCAGTTGCAAGCTGAGGTACATATAATTCATTGTTTGCAGATATACTTAAACCATCTACAGATAAACCAGCTAAACCAGTAGCTCCCATATTAATTCCAAAGGATCCATCAGTACCATAAATACCAGCTGTTGCTTTTACTACAGACGGATCACCTAGTGCATATTGAATTGCAGTATTCCCAGTAGTATTTTCATCTCTTAATTGTAATTGGTGTGTTAACGCTCTATTATCAAAATGTATACCACTTAAAGGGGTACCATCTCTATTAAATTGTAATTGTCCAGCACCACCATTTAATCTAACTATTCTAGTAGCAGAACCTATTAAACCATCAATATTATAAATATTTAATTGTCCTAAGGAAGATAAAGGAGTTGGTGACCAACCATTAGCAACACTATATTGTAAAATATCTAAAGCAGTTGCAGAATCTGCATTTACTGATACATTAGATAGCATACCAATAGTTGGTGCTCCACTATTCAATTGAGCCAAGTCAACTAAACCTTCATTAAAATTATAGATAATATTTTTAAGATTTGCGTCTGTGCTTAGTGATAATGCTGCACCACTACCAGTGTTAGTTGAATCTAAACCATAAAATTCTAAATTAACACCAGATTTACCAGCATAAATACCTTGTTGTGTAGAACCTGTTCCTATATTATCTCCAACATTTACCTCACCTGGATTAGATGCTAAAGTATTAATTATTTTTATTGACTTAGATGCTAAATTATATTGTAATTGCATTCCTTGTCCTGCAATTAAATTAAATATATCATTTGGTGAAGTTGAAGTAACTACTGCATCCGAGCCTGTTTGTAATGCTCCTGGTGCTATTGTTGAGTTAATATTAATTCTACCGAAACCATTAGCACCTTGTATATTAATATTACCTGAACCTATACCACCAATCATATCCCACTGTGCAGTATTAAACACTCCTTGTGTAGTTCTAACATTTGCTCTCCACCAAGCTAAGACCTGATCTTCGCCTGTTGTTGCAGGATCATCAACAATAACTGGGTGATATACAATGTTTCCTATTTCATATATTCTAGTATCCTCCCATGGATTAGATACCATTTTAAAATTAGTATCTACCTCATTGTTAGTGAGCTCTCTTTTTATTTCTGTTCTGAAAAGAATATATTCTTGTAGGTTAAATGACGTTGCCATTGAGTTAAATATTTTTTTATTTATTCTTCTTCTTTATATATTTAGTTTGGAGGAAATTCTTCAATGATTACATCATTATAAGGAAACTGTGAAGTATCCCTAGTTGATGTAAATGCTTCTCTGAATGATTTAAGATACCAGGTATTTTCTGACCAGCCAGGTACAGCATAACACGGTGAATAAATTCCAGTTACATAAATATATTTTAGCTCTGAGTAATATTTTACATAATCAGTAACTGCGTTCTTTATTAATTGAATTTGTCTGTCTATAAATACCTGTCTACCTGAGTTTCTTTGTCTATCATACGCAGAGCCTGTTTCAAGTTTTAAATTATTAGTAACATCAATTGCTTTAAACTCTGTCCTAAAATTGTAAAGATCACTCGTGGCTAAGAAAAATGAAATAGAAACCAAATCTCCTAAATTGCAATTATTAAGAGGTTTATAATTAGTATTGTAATATACTTCCATTGCAGTGACATCTGCAAAATCAATATATTCATGTTTCACTCTATTGAAAAAATCAACCTTTATACTTGTAGAGGTTATTTTATTTTTTTTCAAAAAGGTAAAAAAGTCTAAAGCTAACTTAAATGTTATTCCTTCTAAAATCAATGGGATCTATTATTTTTTTATATATTCAGTCTTTGATTAGATGGTAGTCATCTATAAGATAGGATATAGGCCCATAAGTGATTTTACATTGTTTAAAAATTTGTAAATGATCTAGGTTACGATAATCATCAATCCAATATACATGCTTAAAGCCAGCATTGACTAAAATTTTTGTACACATTTTACATGGAGATAAAGTTAAAAGAACAATATAATTTTCAGGATCATGTTCTTTAAATTTAGCAATCATATTTACCTCAGCATGAATAAAGCCACTTTCACCTGGTTCTAAACTTTCTTCTTCAGTTCCAGTTTCTACATTATCATGAGCTCCGCTATATGATCCATTATAACCAAAGCTAGCAATTTTACTAAAATCTTTTCTTAATGCTATACATCCTACTTTAGTTGTAGATGAATTAGATAGATCTTTAATATTATTTAAAATATTTTTAAAGGTTTCTATTTTTACTTGAAGTCGCTGAATTTTGGAATCCATTT
>Ga0209634_1000198_pt1 | contig 48306 bp, 62 predicted proteins | sample LinPmetageLP40_FD_184043 | JGI IMG/M metagenome (GOLD analysis project Ga0209634, IMG submission 184043) | Marine viral communities from the Pacific Ocean - LP-40 (SPAdes) (version 2) | ecosystem: Environmental > Aquatic > Marine > Oceanic | place: Pacific Ocean | collected 2010-08-26
GCTGCTCCTGTAGTGTCAGTAAGATGAAGTTCAAATGCTGCATCAGCACCTTGATCGATGGTAAATTCTTCGTATTGGGCCATGAAATACTCCAGTAATTTCTTTGTCGGACGATAACGCCCCTGCCATTTAAACTATTTATACAGATTAACGTTTATAAATAGAATTATGAATATTATATTATTAAAACATGGCACAAAATATAGTGCTAATGACGTGAATAAGATTTACACTTCTCTTAAACAATACACAAATGCAAAATTTTACTGTTTTACTGAAGATAAAACTGACGTAATAATAGATTGTATTGATATTCCAAAAAAACCTAAGTTGATGAGATGGTGGAATAAAATGCACGTGTTTAGAAAAGATTTTGAGATACAAGGTAAATGTGTATTATTTGATTTAGATATTAAAATATTATCTGATCCGTTTATATACATAAAAGATGTAGATTGGAGCTATCCTACTTTTATGAGAGACCCGTGGAAAAAAGATAAGTTTTTTAGAAAACATTCTTATGATACAGAACTCAATAGCTCTGTATTAGCTTGGACTTCTCAACAAAACTCTTATATATGGGATATTTTTAGTAAAAACATAGATTATAATACTCGTAAATACAAAGGGATTGACAGATTTTTCTGGCATGAAGAAATAGAATGGAGAAGCTTTAACGATGGAATATATGACACCATTGATTTATCAAAAGATACTTAATGCGATATCTTATGTTTATAAAAAATCTACTGATGATGAAGAATACGATTTATTTAGACTTAAAGATATACTTGATTCTTTCAGTAAAGGACAACATCAAAGTAAGTTATGGGCAGTTGAAGAATTAAATAAAATTATCGATGATTCATATAATGAATGTTTTGTTATTGGAAGCTGGTACGGATTATTTTCACATTTATTTGCAGAATCTGGTTTTAAAAATAAAATAGTTAATATTGAAATAGATGATTTTTGTAATAAGATAGCAAGAAAATTAAAAATTCACGATAATATTATTTACAAAACAGCAGACGGACTAGAAGATTTTAAAAATTGGAATTATCATGATAAAATATTAGTATGTACAGCTTGTGAACATATCGACGAAGAAGAATTATTTTTCGTTTTAAAACAAAAAAACCCATCAATGCTTATGTGCTTACAATCAAATAATTATTACGAAATAAATAGTCATATAAATTGTCATAATACTTTAGAAGATTTTATAAAAAGTTTACCATTAGAAAATATTTTATACGCCGGTGAAAAAAGACATAAAGATGAGTATGATAGATTTATGGTAATAGGCAAATGAGTGTTATATTTAGTGTTTATATTAATTTCAACGAAAGTGATTTTGAAAAAAATTCAGATTATAAAAAGAATATTACAAATAAAAATGAATTTACAAATAATTACTCTTTTTTAAAAAATAAACAAAAAGAATACGCAAAACATTTAAAAATTCCTTACATTTTATACGAAAATGATAAAAAATGGAAAGAATATAAAAAACAATTCAAAGAAAAATATCCATTCGTTTCGCAGTATAACATAATTAATTTTTATAAAATACAAATTATGTATGAATTATGTGAAACATATAATGAAGTGTTATATTTAGATTTTGATGTAGTACCAGTGACAAAAACGAATATGTTTAGAGAAATAAATATTAAAGATGGTATAGCTTGTAAGATCAATCATGAAAGAAACCCTGAATATTATTCAATACTTACTACAGCAAAGAGCATTAGAGAAAGAGAACAATATTTTAAAGAAACTGGTATTACTTTTTCAGAAAGAGATCCAAAGGCTAAGTATTGGAATTGTAGAGCTTTATTGATTGAGAAAGGTTACACTGGAAATAACGATGTTTACAATACTGGAATAATATTAGCAAATAAACAAAACTTAAAAAAATTAAAATATTTTGATAATTTTGATGAAGACTTAAAATTTATGTATCAAATAAAACATGAAAATGGACTTTGGCCAGAATTTATTAAAAAGTGTTTTGGATTTGATAATGAAACTTTATTTAGTTTTAAAATGAAAACTAATAATGTTAACTTAATAAACTTAGATGAAACCTGGCATTTTGCTTATAGAGATTTTATTAATTATATTCCTATTCAAAGTAAAATGATACACACAATTAATAAAAATTTTGAGTACGTAAAGAAACATGTTAAAAAGAATAATCTATAGTGTTTGGTCAAATTTAACAGAAGAACACACTTCTGTTAATGATTATAAAAAACAATCATGGAAAATATATAAAAATAAACTTATAGAGTTGCAAAAGAAATATGCATACATGTGTAATGCTGATTACGAATTATACACTTCGCCTGTCGCAGATTACACAAATATTCAATTTTATAAAATATTTAAATTTGAAGAGTTAACACAATATTATGATGAAGTAGTATATTTTGATTTAGATGTAATACCAATTACTAATCAAAATATATTTGAATCATTTGATTTAAATAAAATACTGATATATAGTTATATTATAGATATGGAATATATGGGATCTGTTAATCATAAAAAATATTTAATGAAATGTACAAGAGAAAATTTACCAATAGATCCTATGAATAGATATTCAAAAATGGCTGCTAAAAAAGCCATGTTACTTCTTCATAACATAAACGGAAATGATGAAATATGCAACACTGGTGTTTTTGGTGGAAATAAAAAAGCAGCAGAAACTCTTAATTTTTCTAAAAACATAGAAATGATGGAAAGAACTCTGATAGAAGCAAGGAATGACACTCTATATCCGGATGTGTACTCTCAAAACTGGATAAAAAATAATGAAGTGTACTTTTCATTTTTACTAGAAAAATTTAATATAGACTTTAATAATATAGGCATTCAGTGGAATTATATTTTAGACAGCGTAGTTTCAGAATACACACCAGGCGCACACTTAATTCACCAAGTAAACAAGGACTTTCATGACACAATATCCAGACTCAAGTAGATTTAAAATGTGGAGAGAACACTATAACATTGTTCTCGATACTACAACGTATTGTAATGCAAAGTGTCCGCAGTGTCATAGAACTAATTCTACTGAAGGATCAAAATTATCATTTCAAGGGAAAGTGGAACGTGAGTTACCTTTAATGCATGTTCCATTTGAAAAAATAAAAAAAGCCTTTCCTCCTGATACTCTTAAAAAATGTAAAGATATACAGTTATGCCCTACGTGGGGAGATCATATGATGCATAAACACGCATCTGAAATAATAGAATATTTTTTAAGTTCAGATAGAAATGTTACTGTATCTGTCATGACGAATGGCAGTATGAGAGATGAGCTGTATTGGTGGAAAATGTGCGCTCAAGCCGTAAAGCATAAGTCAAGACATGGTGGAAGAAGACTACGTATTACGTTTGATGTTGATGGAATAAATCAAGAAATGCATGGCTTGTATAGAAGAAATACTAATTTAAAAAAAGTTTTAAATCATATGAAAGTTGCTTCTGAATTCAAAGATCATGTAATAGTGCAAACTCAAACTGTATTATTTAAACACAATCAAGATTATTTAAAAGAAATTGAAGAGCTTTGTCAAACATACGGTTCTGAAAAACACACTTCTGTAATCAGTGATAGGTTTTATTCCAATCAAAGTGAAAAAGAAGATGTCTATCATTTCTATGATGAAAATAATAAAAAACTAGCACTATACAGAGTGACAGATGATTGGAGAAATAATTTTAAAAAAGATGGAGCGCTCATATCAAGAGGTACAGTAAGTGAAAAAACTGAAAAGCCAACATGCGGCTGGTCTTTAACAAATGCACTGAATATTAATTTTGACGGCAATGTGTGGCCATGTTGTTTTTTCGGTAATTCTTCGATAATGAATAAAGAGTATTTTATAAAAAGTCATGACTTTATAAAAAAATATTATGATTATAGTAACAATATTTATGAAACTAATATAATAGATATTTTAAGTAATGATTGGTGGAAAGAATTACCTTATGTAATAGAGTCAGATAATCCAGTAAGTACTTGTGTACGTCAATGTACTAAACGCATACAAAAGGGGCAACTTAGATTAACTAATCCTTTATAATTCTGTTAGAATTATATAATTCTATAATTGAAATAACAACTTTCGTTGCCTCAATTAAAGTTTTAGCCTGTCTTAACTCTTTTTTCTTCTCGCTATCTTTACATTGTTTAACTGCTTCTACTTCAAAAAGTTGAAGCTTATAGAGAAATAATTTCTCTTTATCTTGAGTTTCATCAAAAGGAGCAAATAAAGTTTGTGCAATAACTTTGTGTGTATCACCGCTCATTTCATCTATGTCATATATCATGCCACGTTCTTTTGCTATTTTAATAACGTTATCTTCAAAAGCTTCGTTTTGTTGTCTAATGTGTTTATATGTTGCTTCATGTAAAGCATCAATATTGATATGAGTTAACAATTTTCTCCAACCAACATCACCTTCTTTTGCTTCAACATGTTCAACTCTTGTTTCTTTGCCGTCAGGCGTTACCCAATAAGATTCAACCATAGTTCTTTCGTTATTGGTAAAATGTGCTGTTAAAAATTCGTGTCCTTGAATTGCCATTGTTTAACCTCTTCTTATTCTTAAAAACCATGTTGATACTGTTACTGCAGTACCGTTTGGAAATTCTTGCGCGCGGTAATCATTAGCATTTACAAACCGAGTTTGATAATTACCACCACCATTTAATTTAGTATTAGTCATGCCAGTACCTCTATTACTACCACTTCCATTAATACTATATAATATTCGTGATCCAACTGTGTTAACGGTGTGATGTCTTAATTCTGCAAGTAACATTGCATCTAATGTTGAATTACTATATTCTTGTAAATTATTACTACTATCAATTTGAAGTGGCGCTGAGTACGATGGAGCTGCACTAACATTCTGATTTGTTCTAAACAAATAATAATTATTCGCAGTTGTAGGTTGATCAAGTGCTTCAGGAATTCCACCTGCTGTATAGGCACCTACGTTTGCACGTGTGTCAGTAAAAACTGGCGTACCAGATTGTAATGAATGGCCTGACAAAGAAGTAGAAGTGTGTATTCTAAATGTACCTGGGCGGTCATTCCCATCTACTAAAAGCCCTATAGCTGAATTTAAAAATGTATCAAATAAATCAGTAGCGCTCATTGCCTGAATATCGGTACCATTCCAATACGCTGGATATGCTTTATTATTTGTATCGCTAGTTGCTCCAACACTTGTATTAGATTGACTTATTCTATCGTAAGTCACAGTAACATTGCCTGGTTCTGCGGTTTCGCCTTCATTTGGAAATCTATTGACAAATGTTCTGTAAGCACCAGCAGTCATTCTTGTATCTGCCATGCCTGGTGATATATTTCCGCCACTACCAACAACAGTTACTATTGCACTAGGATTACTACCATATGCATATATTGCTCTGTTAACTATTTGTGTAACTTGAGATGAACTCATTTCTTTTAATGATGATCCATCCCAATACAATGGGGATCTTACTGCCATTATTAAGCACCTGCTCCATGTATCGTTTTAAGAGTTGTACCTGCTGAGTTTTTAATTAAAAGAGTTGATAATGATTTAAGTTTTGTTGATCCTACTGCATCATTTCCAATTTTAGCTTCAGTTACTGCAGAATTTCCTATCTTAGCAGCTGTTACGTTAAGATCAGTAATTTTAATTGCAGTTACTGCATTAGTTGCAAGTTCAGACGAACCAACTGCAGATGCTGCAATACTGGCAGCTGTTATACTATTTGATGCTATTTTAGCATCTGTAACTGCACCTGTTGCTATTTTTACAGTAATAACTGAATTAGACGCTAAGTGCTCAGCATCAATTGAACCAGCAACATAATGTTCTGAATTGATAACATCATTTGCTATTTTTGTACCATCAATAATATCAGCTGCTAAGTGTTCTCTATCAATTGAACCAGCAGCATAATGTTCTGAATTGATAACGTCATTTCCTATTTTTGCAGCAGTAATTGCGTCATCCGCTATCTTTGCTGTAGTAACATTCGCATCAACTATTTTTATAGTAGTAATCGAGTTAGTTCCAATAGAAGCTTGACCTACAGCACCCGATGCAAACTTTGCAGCTGTAACTGATGCATCTGCTATCTTTGCAGTTGTAACATTAGCATTTAGTATTTTAGCAGTAGTAATAGCATTACTTGCAATATTACTTGCAGTAATTGTTCCACTACTTGGAACGCCTGAACCAGACATCTTTAAAACATGATTTGCGGTTTGATGCTCAAGTTTAGCAAGAGTTATAGCATCATCGGCTATTTTAGCTGTAGTAACATTAGCATCTGCAATGTGTGCAGTATCTATTGAACCATCAATATAATGTTCAGAATTAATAGCGTTATCTGCTATTTTTGCTCCAGTTACGGCATCAGCTGCTAATTTCGCTGTAGTAACATTTGCATCAGCAATTTTTGCACTGGTTATATTAGCATCAGCTATTTTAGCGGTGGTAACATTTGCATCGACTATCTTTGCAGTTGTAACAGCGCTATCAGCCATTTTAGCAGTGGTAACATTTGCATTGACTATCTTTGCAGTTGTAACATTAGCATCTAGTATTTTAGCAGTAGTAATAGCTGAATTTTCAATCATTGCAGTATTAATTGTGTTTGAAGGAACAAAAAATCTTCCAGCTGCAGAATCAAAACCTATACCATTTGCACTATCTTTTTGAAGACTTGATTTAATTAATCCTATAATATCATCGGAGTCAGTCTTTTGCACAATTTCGTTTACGTAGTTTATTGCTTGAACTACGTCAGAGTCAAACGATGCTCCCACATTTAACGTTATAATATCGCCTAAATGCGTCGATATTAGATTAGTTTTTTCGACTAAAGTTGATACTGGATCTGATAGATTTATAATTGTTTTAGCCATTTAATTTCTCTACAATCTGTGTTAACATTTTTTTAATATCACTTACTTCATCTTTTAATTCATTAATTTCGTTTTCTTGTTTTTTTCTTTCAGCTTTTCTTCTCTTAGCTGAATTTATTTCTTCTTTATTATTGTTTATTATTGCACCTGTTTCATCTTTAACATAACCATGATGACCTTCAATTTTTGTATACTTCATCATTATACACTTAATGCAATTGCTCTTAAACTTTGAAACTTAGGAACAAGAGCTTGGTTTGTACTTTGCATAATTATTTTTAACTGATACTTTGTAAAAGCTGGCAAATAACCACCTTGTCCACCTATAAGATATCTATACTCTCTATAAATGTCAGGATTTGCATCTTTAGGTAAAGTGTTTTCTGGAGTTACTAAGGTATAATTTTTTTCAGTTACAATTTCATCTGCTGTTGCAGTTCTAAAATACAATTGAAAATCACCGGGTTCTGGAACATTAGCTTCTAATAAAACTTTTAACCCAACTGAATCAGATTCTAAATTTATTATTCTAGTTACGTGAGTTGCTCCATGACTTCCTTTAGGGGCAGTTTCAGCAACATAATTTAAAGGAACATTAAATCCAGTTGTTGCTGATGACGCTTGCTTATCAATAACATTGTTAATTAAAGTAGCTGAAGTTCTTTGAAGATCTATCATAGGCGCAACAGTATCAGTTTCTGATGTTAAATTTACATTAATTTCAAGTGATTTAACACCAGATCCTAACTCTGCAGTTTCAGAAGTTTCATTAGCAACAAGAAACATTTCTGTTCCTTCGTTATTTTGATTTAATTTTATACCACTAAAATTTGTTCTTTTTTGAAAAGCAGTTTCGCTTCCAGCGAAAGATCTAGCAGATGTTGTTTTTATACTTGCTGTTATTGTTGTGCTTTTAGGCTCAATTGATGCTGTTGACGGATATATTACGCTATATAATACATTTTTAGTGCATTGAACTACGCTTCCTCCACCGACATTACTTTTATTAGCTGTAGCTCCAGCTTGAACTGTATAACCAGTATAATCTCTATTTACAATAGCTCTACTTCCATTTATTTGTGCTGCTGATAGACCACCAACTGTGGTCGCTCCACTTATAACAACAGTATCTCCTATTTGTAATCCATGATTTAAATGAAAAAATCTTAAAACATTACTACTAGCAGTTGTGGTTATAGGATTTGCTCTTAACGTTGCTTTTGGCAATGCAGCATTTGTTAACTTTATAGTAGCAGATGTACTTTTAAACTTAGCACGATGTAACACAAAACTTAAGTCTTGATTTTGCGCAGGTGAAAATGTTACGCCATTTTGTGAATAAAATAAACTTCCAGATATTGGTTGTTTATTTACTCTTTTTTCTGTAGAACCATAAGTAAACTCATTAATTTCTGCTATGTATATTTGATAATCTTTTGAATCAGCAGTAACTACTAAAGCGTAATCTTCTTCACCTTTTAAAAAAACTGGTTCATCAAAGGTAAAAGAAGTAGCTGTTAAAGCTGGCCCTATAAGATCGTCATTAATCTGTGCTGAAGATCTTACAACTTGAGAACCCGGGATAATTTCAGTATCTGAAGGTAAACCATTTACAATTGGTCGTAATTGTATTTGAACTGGTAAGCTTGCGTCCTTTGTGGCAAAAAATAAATCTACCTTTGTTACATATATTCCGTTTGGCTCATCAATAAAGAATGACTGCGCTATAGGCTGTTTATTGAGTTGATACCCTGTCGAAGTTATTGCCATTTATTTTACTTTCTTTTTTATGTCTGAAATAAATCCTATAACTCTATATAGGGGTCTTACTATTGTTTTAGCAAGTATCAGTTCATGCGCTTTTTGCATAAAGGTTAATTGATTATTTTCCATTACATCTTTATAATATTTTGATAGCCAAACTCCGTACTTTGTCATTTTTTTATGCTTACCAAATAAAGATGAGTACCAAGGTCCAATAATGTCATAGCCTTTCATCATGTATGGATCGGTTCTTCTTAATCCTATTCCGTACTTACGCATTATTTTAAATATATCTGTATCGATAGCATTCATACCATAAAGTTGAGTACAAATATAAGTAGCGCCGCCACCAGCACCATCGCCGGCATCAAACGATTGGTTGTTATGGCCAAAACCATTGCTAATTGATGTTCCTTTGCCGCCACTTGGTCCGCCACCTTCGTTATTATCATTATTAAAATGATATACTGGTGGTGGTACATTAAATCCTTGTACGTTTAATTGCCTTGTAGATAAATAGCTTGCTTGTTTAGTATCTAAAAATCCTTTTGCAGTGTAGTTAGCTCTACCTATACAGCCAGCATCTTTTTCTTTATCAACACTAATATCTAAGAATTTAATTTGCTTAGTTCCTACACGAAACCTAAGATTATCATTGTTAGGTATGATTAAAGAACCTGCAATCTCACCGTTTCCATCGGTTGTAAGATTATTAGTTCCGTCTGGGTGTTCAGTTAAACCATTTAATGTATTACCAAAATCATTTGCATCTGCACCATGAAAAACAAATGTTTCAGATCTTGCGAAAGCCGAAATGTCATTGCCGTCAACTAGTATAAATATTCTAGAATTTGGTCTTAAACCTTGAACTTTAAAATGAACTTTACGTGATCTCATAAAAGGAAGAAGTGCTGTTTGTAGAACTCTATCTTCAATTATTTCTAAAATAGTTTCTTCACTTACTACTCTATTAATCATGCCTTGTTGTGTATTGGTACTAGAACCTACACCTAAATTTTCAGCAGGAACACCTGCCCAATTCCAAGACCAATTATTCCAATTAAAAGCATTAGAAGTCGCAATCCGCGTTCCGCCAGTGATCGTTTTTTCCGGAAGTCTGTTAATGTCTCTCCATTCGTCAGACGCTGGAGATAATGTTACTAGACCTTCATATATCACTACTGCAAATGGATTAAGAAGAACAGCTTTAGTAGCTTGACTTTGATTAATGTATGGTACTTCATCATACGCCATATAAACATTATCGCCTTTACGAATTGTATTAGTAGAACTAGCTGAATCATACAATAATCTTACATTATCTTCATAAAAAGCAGGTCGCATGTTATGATTTAAAGGATCTATTGAAGCACGATATCCTACAGTATCTGCAGATCCAACAGCAGAGAATGTATGATCTGCAAATTTATCAACAAAAAAGCCGGACTTAGTTCTATCATTTCCAGCAGAATCTAATGTTTGAATATATTTTGTATCAACTTCTAATAAACTTAACGAAGTAACTTCTTCTACATTACTTAATCTTTTTTCTAATGTAGAAATATCTTTCATAGTAAAGCGTCTATGTTCTAATTGACGAATAGTTAAATCAGAATCATTATCCGTATTTGCTCCTAAAAACACATCGTATAAACCTAAAGTTTGATCAGGTGTGTTAGGTGAGACTGGATTAAAGTCCGATTGACCAGTCATAAATCTTATTACGCCTTCTCTATCTATTATTAATTTTCCTGCTTGAGCTAAATAATATTCATTATCACTAGTAATAAGAGTGCCTGGTTGAGGCTGTTCAATTGCACGAGCATTAGCACCAACGAAAGTTCCATCAGAATGTACAACAGATCTAAAGTCTAAAAAGTTTCTTAAGTTTATTGTTGTTCCATTTCCAGTTCTATATCGTTGTATTTTATCATACGTCACTTGACCTGTATACGAGTTGACTGCAAAAAAGTCTCCAGCAACGCCATGTTCAAAATATCGATATTTTACTTGGCATGAATCAGGCGTTGATAATCCTGCTTTTAAATTTAATTTTCCTAATCCATAAAAGTTATCTCTTTGGCCATTGTCTAGTGTAAAACTATTAGTTCTAAGCGTAGCGCTGTCACCTGCTTTTATGACTTCAATAATATCAAATATGTCAGGCTTAGCTAAACTTAATGATGCTGAACCAGCGATTACTTCTGTTGCAGTTGTTAACGTTTTAGTTTTTATGGATGGATTTCCTTTATTTACATAAGCAAGTATTTCAACATTTTGACTAGCTGGCAATGATGTTATAGTTGAAGATGTTGTTCCATTTCCACCAATTGCTGGATTAGTGTATAACGCACTAGGATATAATACATTACTATCACTACCAATAATCCAATCACTTGTATTAGTAAAAGTTTCTCCAGTAGCTGATAAACTTATTGAAGCTTGTCCTGTTCCATTTGTGGTAGTGATGAATCTACGTTGCACAGCAAATGATATATCAGTTATAGCTTTAGGTCTAGGATTTGCTAAAGGATATAATGATACGCTATTAGATGGATTTTTTAAAACTGCTTTACCATTTTCTAACTCTGCATTGAAATATTCAGAAGTGCTTGTTCCTATACTTTTAACATTTCTAAAAGCTTTTCCGCTATTTAATTGAATATCAAACATATGAAATTTAAGTTTATTTTCAAAATGATTTATAGCTTTAACTCTTGCAGTTCCAATAGTTGTTCCAGCATAGTTGTGGCCATCTCTAAGATTTAGTATTGGAAAAGTGTTTATATCAGGTAATCCGTCATTTGCGCCGGCACTATCAGTATTTACTATTATAGCATTTTCATAATTAACTCCAGTAACATCGTTATTAATAACAACAGTTTGTGTAGGTTTATTGATTCGTAGAGTTGTTGGAGCATCTATAGATGCTCTATATCCATCTACTACAGCTGTTCCAGGACTTATATTTAATTGTAAATGCGTATTAACAGAATCTAATTTAAAATTTATTGCAAAAGGTTTTACAATATAATCACCAGAATTTTCAAATATTCTTTTAGCCATTATATCGGCTGGAATATTGTATGCGTCGTTTACTGATACTGCACTAAATACTTCACCGTTTTTTATAGTTGCCACATGAATGAAGTTTTGCTCAGAAGTTACTTCACTCTCAACAGTAATACTTAGTTGAATTTTATAACGATCTGCTCCTGGCGCAGTTAAATTTGGAGAAGCTCCTTGATTGTCAAATAAACTAATATCATCAGCTGCTACTACAATGCTTTCAACACAAATAAATCCTAAGTTAGCATCTATGTCATCGCTATATCTCGAAATAACTTTAGATTGATCTTCAGTAAATACAAAGTGTCCTCTTGCATAATATATTCCTGATGCTAAAGTTGCTAATGTTCCAACTCCAACTGCAGGATTAGCTACAGTGTTTATTGACTGAACTGTTAATGTTGTAGCACCATTAGAAATATCTTCACCAGCACTCATTCGAATAGGGCTAGTAAATACACTTGCTGAAGAAGTATTAGTATATTGAACGTATAAAGTATCTGGGTCTGAGCCAGACGCTGTTAGTACTTCCAAAACTTTCACTTGAATTGCAGATGTTTGACCTACAAAAGTAGTTCCAACTAATGAATCAGTGTCAGCTGATAATACATTAGTAGTCGTATCTAATTTAATAAACTCATACTTTGGATTAATATTTGCTCCACCTGGTTTAACAACAGCGCCTTCTTTAAATATATTATCACCAAATCTTTGTATTTGATTTTGTAATATTGTTTGAAGCTGTGTCAATTCACGTGCTTGTAGTGCTTTTCCTGCATTAAAAAGTATCTTGTGATATCCGCTGCTATCAGCAAAATCATCTTTATACGTTGCTTGGAATGCGTTAGTTGTAAGTATTGTAGACATATTTTATATTCCTTAAAGTGTTATTACAACTTTTATATCTTCTGTTTGGTTGCCTGACCGAAATACTGGAGCTCTATTTTCTATATATAGTATGTCTCCAGATAATTTTTCTATATCACTTATAGCATAAGCATTTGTATCTGCGTCAACTCCTGATGCAACTAAGGTTCCGGAAACGCCTCCACCTTGTAGAACTTCTCCTTCATTAAATGCTTTAAATCCAGTAAGTTCTGACTGATGAAAATATAATCTATCGCTATCAACGTCATCAACATGAGCTTGGGCTCCAGACGTTAAACCTTCTACAACAACATCTTTAAATGATGCACTTGCTATTGCTTGAAGTTGAAAATATCTTAAGACTTTACCGCTTGTTCCCCCAAAATCCGAATCTCCACTAGCAACTTTTGGATCTCTTATTAAAGCTACTTGTCTGAAGTCTTGATTCACAATAAAATTACTATCTTCTATTCCATCTGGCTTTGTATTAAACATCATTGATGTAGATCTAAGGTCAATTCTAGGATCTGATCCCATACCGCTATCTGTTCCTAAAATTGGTCGTGCACTTGCACCAGCGCCGCCTCCACCATTAAAAGTCACACTTGCAAAATTATAACCTTGACCCATAGCCATTGTACTATCAGCACTTGAATCTAATTCTATCTTAACAACTGCTCCACCATTCACATGTGCAGTAGCTGCTGCTCTTACACCGTCTCCATCAATTGTCACTGTAGGCGCGCTTGTATATCCAGTTCCGCCATTAACAACAGAAACACCTACAATTTGTCCAAAAACGCTTGCATCTTGAACTAAGACTTGTTCTTGTTCAATAAGAGTTAAAGGTCTTCCTAATGTGGCAGAATCTAATATTTTTTCTACAGGCACAAAATTAGCAGATAAGTATGCTTGTGCTCTAATACTACCAACAGAGTATAAAAATTTCCATATATATCCATCACTTGTTTTAAAAGGTATTGTAGATGAACTTGCTGGTTTTGATGGTTTTACTGTAGAAGTATTAATTGTACCATTATTCCCTCTACCTTGTTGTAAACATATGAAGACTTGATTATCTTCTGTCAATACATAGTAACTATTACTAGGTATTGCATTAAAATTATCGTCATACCCTTGATATATAGAACCAGAAGTCCAATTATATCTGGGAATAACAAAAGACAAATTATTTGCAGCTTTTATAGACTGTAATCCTGCTCTTAAATTTCTAATATCTCTAGGTGTATTTGCTGGATTTACAACAGCTTCATTACTATCCCATTGTTCAGATTTACCTATTCCAATATAGTATTTGTGTGAAGAAGAAGAATCTGGAAAATATACTTCTTGATATACATTTTGTATTAATAATTGTTTAAATGTATTTGTAATAATTGCGGCCATATTTATATTCCTTTAGTTAACCGTTACTGCGCTTAGACCACCAGTTATGTACCAAGATGATCCGGACCAAGTTAACGTAACTGAGTCGTATTGATTTAGAAGAATTTCAGTTGTACCTCCTGCTGAATCATGATTAAAATTAACCGGAGTGATTGTAGCAATGCCTGCTTGCTCATTTATAAAAATTTTGTATTCACCAGTTGAAGTTCCGTCTGCTAAAGCAACTGCAGTTGGACTGTTATTTGCAATTATTATTAATGAAGTTCCGATTGGAGCTGAGCCAGATGTAGTCATTACTGTTGATGTATAACATAACTTAGTAACTTCAACTGCGCCTGTTCCTTTACCAGAAAGGTTTAAATTAATATTAGTGTCATTACCAGAAACTGATATTATAGGGTTGTTTGATGCTATATTATTTGATACATCTATTTCATTTACTGCATTTGATACTGATGTAAATTTAATTATTTCTGCACCAGATTGATCAGTAATTCCTCCACCAATTTTAGGTGATGTAATTGTTTTATTGTTCAGGGTTTGAGTATTATTAGCAAGAACAAGAGTATCATTAGTAGATAAAACTGGAATTGTTATATTTCTATCTGCAGACAATTCTCCTGGCACAAAAATGTATTGATGATCGCCAGTTGTATCATTAATTTGTGGTGAAGTGAGTATTGGAGATGTTAGTGTTTTATTTATTAAAGTATCAGTTGTGTCTTGTAAAACAATTATTCCAGTAGCATCAGGTAACTGTATAGTTTTATCAACAGTGGTTGGGTTTGATGCCATTAATTTAGTTTCGAAATCATCGGTACTAGTACCTTCAAATATAATAGCGCCTGTTCCATCAGAATCTTTTATTGTAATTAGCGAACTTAATACATCACTGTCTCCACCAAACTGAAAATAAAGTTCATTAAAGTTAGAATTTATTTTAGAACCTGCAGATCTAAGTGTATCGCCTGTACCGTCGTTAGCCGATGAACCTATATTAATATTTTGTCTTGTCATGTTATTTCCTAATTAATATTGTTATTTATACTAGAAAGACGAGTCAGTTATCTGTCTTGTGAATATATCGTTATCCATAGTTTCAACATTTAGTGAGAAGTCTGGAGTAGCAGTTACTGAAGTGCCTCTACTTCCACTATCATCAAACGTAAACGAGTTCGGTGTAATAATTTGAGTTATGGTGTGATATGATTTATTCATTACATCAAGTGATATATTATTATAGTCCTTAACTAACTCATTCAAGTCTGATTGTCTTACGTCAAATCCATTCGAATCAATCAATGTAGTAAGCTGTGTAAACGATCCTATAGAAGCCATAGCTGCTTCTCCAATAATTATTGGATCTGCACTATCAGCAATAGATAATGGAGCCAACATTGGATTAATAGCTTCAGCGTCAGTCACAACTTGTCCTGCAAAATAAAAACCTGCAGGATGTACATATTTTTTATATAACTCACTCCAATTGTTTACAGATATTCCTGTTTTTATAAGTAATCCAAACGTTTGATATAATGCATTATCTTGTATATATTTTAAAGATTCTACACCAATTTGGCTAGAGGCATCTCCTACAATAAACATAGACTCTTTTCCATATTCAACTTTAGCTGTTTGTTGATAAAATAATCTAAAGAATTCTTCCATAACAAATCGACTACCTTTTAGTTTAGTCAATTCTGCCAATCGAGTTAAAGCATATCTTGTATCACTAAAAATATCTCCTGATTTTAAACCACCACTTATTTCTGTAACATAATTATCTAGTCTATCAGCAGGAGTTTCTCTTATATCTTTTGTTGCAAATATTCTACGAGTGTCGTCGCCAAACGCGTGCGTGCCATCTGCAGAATCTAAAAAATCATAATATTTTTCTAAAAAAGTAACAAGTTTTGGAAACTCTGAAGTATAAAATTCAGGTAAAGCTTCTCTTACTTTCCTAACATTAAAATTTTTAAATCTTCTTTGGCTTTGATAATCTATTGACATTTATATATTTACCGATGTATTTTGATAATCTAATATTGCTCTAGATGATGAAAGTGCTGTGCCTATATCTATAACATAATTTCTTAAAGGTTTTATAGTACTTTGATTAGCTGGAATAACTGTTAATGATATAAAATTTCCTTCAATTGAAGAAGGTTTAAATCCAACTATATCTATAGTTCCATTTACAGGATTATAAGATCCAACGTTATCAACTTCAATAGTTCCATCTACAGATACTACTTGCAATTTAAAACTATTACCTTGATTTTTAATAAAGCATGTTTGAGAATTAAAAGTAAACTGCGATGTCAAAACTACTGGTATTAAAGGCTGAGGCTCTGCTATAGCAGCAGGAAAATTAATTGTATAAGCCTGTGTGCTATTAAGTACTGGAATAAATGTTTGTTTCATTTTTATGTCCATCTTAGAGTTTAATATAGCAGGATCAATAGCGTCTATTATAGTCAGTAAATTTGATCTTCTAAATACTTTATCAAACTTACCTAAATTTGCTGCAAAATAATTATTAATAGTTGTTTGAACTATGTTTTGAATAGCTTGAGCTGTTGCATTAGTTAAATCTGGATCTAAATTAAATGTTGTTTGAATATCTAATAACGTTTCAATAGGATCTACAAACTCTGTAAATATTGACATTACCGCCATATTAGCACTCAATTCAAGTCTAATTTCATCTTTTACATTTTGTTGCACATTTGTGTTTATATTATCTTTAAATTTTAATGAAACATATACTATACCGTATATAGGTGGAATTGCGTCTGCTCCGCTGTACGCAATAACGTCTTCTAAATATGCACCATAATTTGCAAGAATTTGACCTTTATAGTCTTCTGCTGTAACTAATCTTCTTTGTGATATAAACGAGATTGGAGCGTTTTGTCTTATTGATTCTAAATTTTCTTTATAGGCTCCACCAGAAGAAGAAGTTGTTGTTACTACAGCTAAATCATAATTTTCACTATTAACAGTAAAAGCTGAATTTGCTGTAAACGTAGTAGCACCATTTGCAACAGTACCAAATGTAGATAAATAATCAATTACAATCTTATTTCCAGCTACTGGCCGTTTACCAGTGGCTATTCCATTTCCAAATATAATTTCATAATAGCCATTTGGCGCTTCTTTAACCTGGAAGAATTTGCTATCATCAGTAATTCTTACAGCTTTATTAATGTTTGTATATGTATCAAATAAAGGAGACGAAGCAGTATTGAAAACTCTTATTCTCATTGTTGAATGATCCATAGATATATCTGGTATTACATATATTTGAGAATCACCAGTATCTCCAACAAAGAATGTTTTAGTTTTTTCAGTACCTTCAAATACTGGTATGGAATTATTATCTGTACTGTTTATAAATTGATAAAAACCGGTTCCACTATCTATAGCAGTGAAACTTTCTCGAGTTTGAAACGTGTAAGTTATACCTGCAACAGCAGATGTAAATTGCGTATTTCTTGGAAGAGTTATAGCTGTTGGCCTATCACTAGCAGTTATTTGCACAGACAAACTTAATTCAGCTTGTGATGCCGTATACGATTTAGGCACATATCCTAAGCCTTCAGCCAAAGATACAACTGAACTTCTAAGTTGTGCAGTATTAATAAAAGATTCATTAAGAGCAAAGTTTGATATTAGTCCTGAAAAATGTGTATTGTATGCTAATACATCTAAAATGTTACTTAATCCTGAAGCTTCAAAATCATAATCAGAAAATTCTGATTGTTGTTTTAAATAGTCTTTTAATCTTGCTTTTATAGTGTCAAAATCAAGTTGAGTTGATCTAATGATTGTTGCCATTTATCTTAACCTCGTTAAATTTATATCTGTAGTAATAACTTGACTTGTATTAATTACTTTGAATGTTACAGTTACTTTTATTTCGTGTGAATCTTCTTTTAAATTACTAATTATATTTAAAACTTCTGCTCTTGGTTCAAATATTTCTATTGTTGATGCAATTTGTTCTTTTAATTCATCGTCATCAATATCAGTATTAAGAGCAAAAAGTAACGCGTTTAAGTTACCCCCATATCTAGGTTGAAATGGCTTCTCACTAAAATTAGTTAATAATAAATTTTTAACAGCCTGCTTCACTGCAGCCGCATGCTCTTTTTTAAAAATATCTCCAGACTCTTTTTTTGTAAAAGTCAAGTCAATATCGCTATAAGTTCTGTTAATACCAGAAACTAAAGTTTTAGACCCGATATTTCCATCTTCTATTGAAAAAGCTCTAATAGGCATCTTATTTTCCCTTTGTTATATTTATAACAGTTATGCCGCAGCTGTTGTAGGTAATACTTCTAATAATTCGCCTGTAACTTGATTTATATTATTATACCGAGTTTCTATTTTATTGTTATATGCTACTGACCAAGGCGGTATTACTTCAGGCATTACTAATACTATTTGGGCATTTAAGCTACCATCTGGATTATAGTTGTCATAATCCAAAATCATATTATCAAAGTTTAAATTGTCTTTCCAGTATATTGCTAAATTAAATGTTTTTTCTACTGCTATATCGCCTTTAAGATCTATAAGTTCATAAACAACAGCTCGGCCTTTTGACATTAAATAATTAATTCCATCACTAATATCTAATTCTTCACTTTCTTCTGGCCTGTATAATCCTTCTACAACTTGTAATCTAAAATCTTTAAATTCCTCAACTGCTTCTAATCCATTAATAGTTTTCATAGCATTAGCATGAATCGCGTATTGTTTAGCTAAAATTAATCTTTCATTTTCTTCTAATATGTGAGTAAGTGTGACAGGATCACCAATACCGCCTAAAAAAGTAGCCATAGTTATACCAGGCGCTAATTTAGTTTTACTTGTAATACTGTCTTGAAATAATGGATTATAAATTCCATCTATATAAAAATCTGTTTTTACTAAGCTCATAATAATCCTTAAATGTATGTTCTATTTAAATTAGTTGATTTACCTATTGCACTAGAACCTCTCCTAGGAGATTTTTCTTGACCTACAACCCTTCCAGTTAAAGCAGGAGAAATACGAGCTGCAAAAGGTGATATTGTTCCATCTTTTAAAAGTGCTGACATAAATGTTTCATTGTTTAAATTATTAGGATCTCTCAGTTTAGATCTTGCCTGTCTAGTGTTTAAATCAACTTTAGAAACTCCACCGTAATGTACTAATCTATTTAGCGCATTAAACATTTCACTGTATTCATCTATAAAAACTCTTGTAATTGCAAAGGCTGATTTTTCGAGTGCATCGTTTACTATATTTGTAGTAGGTAAAATAGTCGAAGTATTTTCAGCAGTGGTTATTGACACAGCAGATTGAGATGATCCTGCAGATGCTCCTAATGCAGCTGTTCCTGCTGTTCCTGCTGTATTAGCATTACCTGATAAATTACCATTAAAAGTTGGAGCAGTCATTCCTACATCTGCAAAGACACCTTGTGTGGCATGAATAGAAGTTGAATTAACTCGAGGTATATGTGCAGTATTGCCATAATAAACTATTTCATGCCCACCTATTGTTCCACTATCACCAAGCACTGCAAGAGAAGATGCAGTAATATTTGTGCTTAAAGCTGTAATAATGACTTCATTTTCAGCAGTCATTTTTAATGTATCACCTACGCCGTAAGTATGATCTTTCTTAACGTATTCTTCGAAGTTACCTTTTGTTAAATTAGTTTTATCTCCATGCACTAAAGAGGTTAGTGTTCCACCAACTAATTCTTTTTTGTTACCTATTACTTGAGTTTCAACATCACCTGCAACATCTTGAACAAATCCTCTTGTAACGTTTTGTTCCATATCGCCTTTCACTGTAACGTTATAATCGCCACCAACTTCAACATCAAAATCACCAGCAACTTTCAACTTTAAATTACCATTATATTGTAGTTCTCCATCACCATCAACTATAACTTTTTCATCACATGCTGTAACTCTTACTGTATTCTTAGTAGATCCATAAATAACTGTTCCGTCTGCGCGCATTTCAACGCCTGAGCCAGATGTATGTCTTATCATAACACGTTCAGCTCCTGGTGTATCATCATATTCTACTATATGCCCAGAAGCAGTTTCTTTAACTTGATTATTAGGATAAAGAGAAACTGGTTCTTCATTTAGATCTAAATCTATATCAGATACCGATCCACCAAGTTCTACATTTACTCTCTTAAACCCACGAGCAATCTCGTTAACAGAAGATTGTCTTTCATATTCTGTTTTAGGAAATACTCCATTTGGATCTGAAAATCCATTTTTTTTATCTTTAAGAGATTCTGCTTTACCTGGAGGTAAAGTAAAATTATTTGCAAATGGCATTATTCATATTCTCCTATGGGAATTTAATTTTATTTAAAAGAGGGACCGACGACGTATCAGGTATTTTAAGACCTTTTAATAAGCCTTCTGATTGTCCTGTAGCAGAAGTTATGCCTTTTTGTAATTTTGCAATATTAGCATCACCAAGAATCTTTCCATGAGAACCTTTTGCTTGTGTAAAAGATTTATTTATTTGATCATTTATATCTATTTTACCTGTTTTAAGGTCAGATAGCGCTGTATTAATTCCATCAATATCTTTTTGTAAATCTCTAGGTTGCTCTTTTCCTGTTGTAGGATCTATTCTTTCATATTCAGATAAAACTTTATCACTGCTAATAGATTGAAAAGCGCCTGAAGCACTCTTAGTTCCTTTGGCTATATTCTTTGGTACTATGTATGCTATTTTCTTACGATCTAATCCAACACCGCCTTCTTCAGGATTATCAATACTATTATTTTTACCAAACTTTTCACGCAATCCGCCAATATCAATTCCTGGACCTGTATTTCCATCTTTAAGTTCATTTTCTCCAAATATATTTAAACCAGGAAGAGTGCTATAGGCGTACTTTAGTAAGGTATTTAAACTAGTGACCTGTTGCTGATTTGGTGGATTTTGCGTATTAGCAACAATAGAAACTTCCACACCAGTCAGATCAAACAAGCAAGATTCTGAATTTCTTACTTCATCTATTGGTCTTCCTTTTTGTATTCTACCATCAGTTAATATAATATAATGAGGTTGTATTCCATAAAGTTTTGTATGTCGCGCACTTGTAAGATGTGTTACAGCTGCAGCTTGAGATTTCTTTGCTTTAAATTGTATTTCTAGATCACTTAACTTACTTAATTCGTGAATAGAAGTTGAATTTACTTTTTCAGGTGGTCCATATAATTTATCTGTCCAACCAATTATGAGAGCTAGAATTAAATTGTTGACGCCAGTTTTCATTCTAGAACTATTCTCAAATTCAGTTTTCATTTCATCAACTGATTGCAAAAATTCAAATTTATACTTCTTTGCTGTTGAATAACCATTAAACCCAGAAGCACTTGCACTTAAATTTCTAACAGAGGTAATACCAATATCAGGAGTTAAAATACCTTTGCTTATATACTTATTTGTATTTGTATTAAAATTTGCACCACCAGTTAATTTGTTTAAACCAGGCAATATATCATCTAAAATGACGCCTTTAGGTGGGGTAGTGCCATTAGGCAAAGCTTTAATTTGTTCAAAAAGATTACCAGTTCCAGAAGTTTTAATATTCTTAACTTTAGCAAGAGCACTAGCAAAAACATTAGTGTTAGATCTGCCGCCTTGAGGTACCAATTCGTTTACATTAAGAGATATTCCAGCATTTTGTATTTCTTTTTGTTTAGATTTTATTTCGGATTTTGTTTTTTCTGTTATTTTGCTATCAAGTGAAATACCATCATCTTTATCATTTATTGCTGTAGTTGCTTGCTCTAAAACTTTAGGAGAAAGATTAGCAGGTAAAACTTTTTTAGTAATTTCTTTAATAGTTTCTTTTGGTGCAGAAGTAAAGTTTTTAAATACGTTTAATATTGCATTAGCGCTTGGTTGGTCATAAACTTTTTTATTAAGTCTAGGTGAAGAAGTTATCTTTGATGATTTAAATAATGTATTTAATGCTGATGTTTGTGTTGACGTAACATCTCCAGATCCATCAACTGCACCTGCTAAAAGTTCTCCTATCATAGGTCTTTTTGTAAAATCTTTTGTTGGTCTTGCAGAACTAGTAAGACATTTAATTCCATTACTAGTTTCTCCAGATTTACTAAATGATGAAAAGTTACCTATTAAATTTTGTATCTTTGATGTTGCAATTTGACCGGTAAAGCCATTTGTCATTGAGGCTATTATATCTTGTTGTGCTTTTAATTGCTGAGGAGTAGCACGAGCTTCAAACTCAACTTGTGTTTCAGCTCTTACTTCATAAATCACTTTTATTTTAGAGTATAATTGTGGAAACGTTATTACATTTCCATTTTCTGAATATTGAGTGTTGTCAAGCGCTGTTCCTGGATTAAAAGTTTTTTCCCAATTTTTAGCTTGACTTTGATTTGTAGCAACTCTAACTTGAATAATTTTGCCAACTCTAATTTTTGAACCAAAAACAAATGTTCTTCCAGTAAATTTACTAAATTGATTTTTAACACTGCCTGCCTCGCCGACTTGCATTTTAATGTAATCTTCTGCCATTTAATTAACCTTATATTAAGATATTTGTGGAGCGCCTGTTCCATATTTAGAATACATTTCAGATGCAAAACTAATCCTATCTAGTGTTGTTCCTTTTGCTGGTCTTTCAAATCTTTCTTCAAAAGCTATAGAAGCGTCTCTTACAGTTTTTGCTTTTCTAATAGCACTTAGTCCTAAGTATGAATATTTTTGAAGTTCATAAATTATATATTTAAGTTGGGGGTACAATGATCTCCAATTTAAATTTTCACTTGCTGCCCACTTTTGTAGTCCTTGAAGTCTTTCACCTGCAGCTTTTGCGGGATTCCATTGAGCTATTCCTTGTGACCCTTCAGATTCATTAATAGCAGCTGGATCGATAACGCCTCTATTATTTGACTCTTTTAATAAATTACCAACTATACCACAAGCCTGTTCAACTGTAAACTTTCCACCTTCAATTGACATAAAAAAGTTTATAGCTTTTTCATTATTGTTTCCACCAGGAAGATCGCCGCCTGGTCTGCCATCAGCGCCTGCTTTTAATGATTCATTATATGGTGCGATATCATCTTCAATACCAGTAGAAGCACCGCTTCCAGATTCTCCAGTTGGATCGTTATTATATGTTTCTACTGCAGAATTTAAATTATTTTTAATTTGTTCTATCTTAGGTATTGAACCTAGGATTAAAGGAAGTTGAGAGTCTTTGCCATCTAGGAATAAACCAAAAACTTGAGCTCGAGGTTTTATTTGAGAGTTAGCTCCGATTCCAGAACTTCCGCCTTCAGTTACGGGTATACAAACTGATGCCCATGGTAAATCATCATTAGAAATTGCCACTGTATCTGAAGTATGTATGCCCCAAACTCTAACTTTTATTCTATCTAATTTAAGAGGGTCATTGATATCAACTACTAATCCTATAAACCATCTGACATTATCTCCATAAAAATTATTTAACATTAAATTTGTAACTCCTCACCTAGAGCCGCTATCTTTCCACACAGCAATTCTGTACTTATTTCTGTTCCATTAAATGAATGCTTTGCTCCTACTATTATATAATCACCAGATTTCTTTAAATCTTTTCTTCCGGTAGTTTTATCAGCTGTAGGATCTGTATCTAAAAATATAACTCTTATAGTTTTTCCTATTGTATAATTATTATTTCCAGTAATAAATTCTCTGCCTTTTACAGTTATCATTAAAGGTGTTTTTGACATAAACCCTTTAATAGCTTTACTAGTAATTAATTTGTTATGGTCACCACCTAAAGTTTCATCTCCGTAACTTCTATATTCTGCATAGTCTCTTCCTCTGTATGCGCCAGTAGATGATATTTTACTAATTGTATGAGATGAATAACTTGATATTTTTTTATCTTTGACTTTATAATCAGATGCGTAATTATATCTCTTATTTTCTCCTCCAAGTAAATTTAGACTTGATAATACATCAAACATGCCTTCAGCTTTAAAATTTAATGTTTCAGGTATTCCTCTATGAATATCATAAAAAGAATATGTTCCATTAACAAAACCATTTTTGATTAATTTAATTAAGTCATCTGAAGACTCATATCTATAATCTTGTATAGCATAATATTTAGATATTCCTTCAGAATTTGCAAGGCTAGAAGCATATATGTAAGGAATTTTAATATTTTCTACAGCCTGTTTTAACATTTCTTCTAGGCTTCTTAATACTAGATTGTTTACGCCTAGTGGAGAAAATAAAAAAAATGGAAGTCCAAGTCCCGTTGTAGTTCTTTCTTTTAACCACATAGCTGCTTCTATTGGATTTAAATTAGGAATAATTACTTTCATATCATTAACAGAATCAATTCCATCTATTACTATTTTCTTATTAGTATAATTCGTAATTATGTTTTTAATAATTTGTGATGGTGAACCGTTATAACATTTATTAAGATTTTGAACAATAGACTCAAACATATGATACTCTGTACAATGCAGTGCTACCATTTCTGATCTTTCATCTATTTTAACAACTGCTGATACTTTATCAATTACAAATTCTTTTACTATTTCGGTTCCTCTATCAATTTCTTCTGTTTGTTGAAGCCTAATAGTTAATTTTTCTCCTCCTTGAAAATCTACAGTTTGAACTATATTTACTTGATCTAAAAACTGAATCATCATAGATAAATACGGCTTTTCAATATGTTCATGAATAGCAAATTCTGAAACTACTTGAGCTATTTCCATAGAAAATTCTGTACGATCTGAAGATATAAGAGCTGATAATAAAATATATTCACTAGAAGTATCAACTGTTTTAGAAATATGTTGACTAGATTCAGCCATACTAACCTCTTATAGATTTTTTAAAACTAGTAATTAGATTTGTTATTTGACTAGGTTTAACAACTTTAATTTGTCTTAAATTTTCATTTGTGTCGAAATAAACGTCTTCATGTGTTTTTTCTGTAATTAAAGCGCCTGCTCCTATCGCTGGATCTATATCAACTAATGTAGATGTTCCATCAATATAATACGCAGCAGATAGTTGTTCTTTTGAACTTGAAACTGAAGATAGCGTTTCGCTCACTCCTAAAGTATTTACAGATGTAAGAAGTTCGCCACTTTCTGTAAAATTTAAATTACCTTTAATTACGATTTGCCCTAGTTGTAAATTTCTTCTTATTATTTTGCCTGAAGCGCCAGAAGTACTGCCTGTGACATTTTGTCCAACTTTAAATTTTATTGGTAAATTTTCATCTCTTATTGTTAAAGTTGTATTTGGAAAAGCTTTACTCATATATTGTGAAAGTTCATATCTTGTTAGTGGCCAGCCTTGTTGTCTTATATTATCATTTAAAAGAAAAAATGTCCAATAATATAAAGATGTTCCATATAATTGTATTGAAACTTGATCTGGTCTAAACCCCTCTTGTATAGTGTGCAAATTTAAAAATGAAATAGAATTTTTAATTTGATCTGCAATATCAGAATATATTGATATATCTTGAAAAATTACAGGATCAATTTCATTTCCAAATTTATATTGGACTTTGGGAAAGTCGTTAAAAAATAACATTAGAATCCTCTCTCTATATCTTGTGAACTCAAAGCTCTAAACTCAGTAAACATTAAAGTTAGATCTATTTCATTTGGCTTTCCATCGTTTCTAAATCCACCACCAGTAGGATTTATTGTATGAGAAACTGATCTTAAATAACAAGGTAAAATTTTAGGTATATTTAGATTTTGTGCATCTTTAAAATGGAAAGTTATTTTAAAAGCATTAGGAAAATTATATCCTAAAGCAACATCTGAAGCGCTACCTATTTTCATATTAAAAGGTTCTGGATAAGCTTCTTTTCTAAAAGTTTTTATTATTTTTTGTATTGTCTCACCTTCTTGTGGTGAAGTTGATATAAATTTAAACTGAAAAGCAAATTCTCTTACAGTAACACCGTTAAAAAGTGTTCTAACATTTGGATTAACAACCATTCTGTTCAGTAAAGTAGCTGCTGTTCCTATTCCAAATGGAATTTTTCCTAAAACTTTTGATGCTGCTAATCTACCACCTTCAGATTTTGCAGCACCAGAAATAGCTCCGGAAGGATCTCCTATTACATCCATATAATTACTAGCAATATTATCAAAAGCAGCTTTTAATTGATTCTTAACTCCAATTTCACCTTCTCTTGATGCACCATCGAGAACGCCTCCAGCAACTTTTAAATCAGCACCGCCATATCCAATAGTATCAGAAAATGTTTGACTAGCTGGAAAATACATTACAACACTAGGTGAACCCATTTTTCTATTAAAACCTATTTTAAATTTAGAACCTGATGCGCCTTTTATGTTTTGTGTATCAGCCTCATCTTCGTTTTTTGTTTTCACAAAAGATTGAGTAACAGCAGCGTCATCTACGAATTGAAATCCCGGATTTCTAATTCCGGAGTTTGCTGCATCATCCTGGTATGTACTAGCTGCAAATCTTGCTGCAGCATTTGCTCCACCCACACCACCAGTTGGATCTGCTCCGCCATCTACTTTGGGTTTTTTATCTTCTATAGCATCAATATTGTCACCAGGTGTTGGCGCATGATTTTTTCCTGACTCGCCTTCATTAGGCATAGAATATTCCATTATTTGAAATTTCACTGTTGCTGAATAAGCCGGATTACCACTTACATCTAAAGGATATTCGAGTCTGCTACCTCCACCAGATGACTGAAACTCTAACTTGTTTTGAATCAATGTTTGAGCACCTAAATCGCCTTCAAGACCCATATCAAAACTTGTACTATTAACTTTAGTATTTCCACCACCAGCGAAATCACTAAATGCTGGATTTAATGGATTTTTTAATTTTTCTCCTAGAGGACCAGATTTTTGACTTATTATATCGAGTTCAGACATTTTTATTCCTTATAGATAATACTAAGATGTTCTTTTTATATTTATAACAGTTGTGCATGGGTTATTCAGGTAGATATCAAGTCAAAGATAAAGCAAAATACAGAGGTGATTTTTCTTCTGTAGTGTATAGATCTTTGTGGGAAAAAGCTGTTTTTCAATGGTGCGATAAAAATGAACAAGTAAAAGGGTGGAGTTCTGAAGAAGTGATTGTTCCATACTATTATGATGTTGATAAAAAATATCATAAGTATTACGTTGACGTTAAAATAATATTTGAAGATAAAACATTATTAGTAGAAATTAAGCCTGAAAAAGAAACTGTTCCTCCAATAGGTCCAAAAAGAACTAAAAGATATATTGCTGAAGGTCTTACTTATGTAAAAAATATGAATAAGTGGGAAGCTGCAAATGAATATGCACAAGATCGTGGTTGGGAATTTCAAGTGTGGACAGAAAAGAGATTACAAGAGATGAAGTTATTAACAAAACCTGTTCCAGGCAAACTTAAGAAATATAACCCGATGAAACCATTTAGAAAAACACGTAAGAAAAGATATAAATAGATTCGATGGCAAATTTATTTCAAAAACTAGAGCTTGAAGCTTTTAGAAAAGGTATCACTCCGCGGACGCAAGAATCGCGTGATTGGTTTCGTAAACGTGTACAAAGATTAACAAGAGTGAATCGTGAATCTTTAATGAGAGAAGAAGGTATCAATAAAGTAAGTGCACCTTTGCTAGGAAGCATGATGATGTTTTTCTATGATCCTAAACTTAAAGATAAACTTCCGTATTATGATACATTTCCATTAGTGATACCGGTTGAAAAAGCGCCTGGTGGCTTTAGAGGTTTAAACTTACATTACATACCACCAGTTTTAAGAGCAAAGTTTTTAGATAGTTTGCTTGACTTAGTTAACAATAAAAATTATAATGAATCAACACGTTTTAATTTAACATACAAATTACTTAAAGGCGCTGCTAAATTTAAATACTTTCAACCTTGTTTTAAACATTACTTATTGGATCATGTTAAATCAAGGTTTGCACAAGTGCCAGCACCAGAGTGGGAGATTGTAACCTTTATGCCAACCGCAAGTTGGAAAAAAGCTTCTGCTGGAAAAGTATATTCAGATTCAAGGAAGAAAGCAAATGGCTAATTCAGTTGACGATTTAAAAGCATTAGCCAATACGAAACTTGGTTTTGCAAGAGCTAATAGATTTTTAGTTACACTTCCAACAAGTTTTGGTGGTGGCGGTGGTTTGTTAGGTGGTATTATAGGAATGCTGACAGGTGGCGGAGGCGGCGCTTCTGGAAGAGAATTAAATTTATTATGTTCTAACGCAGCATTACCTGCTAAAGTAACACTTACTAACGACCGAAGAATCGGAATGGAATTTCAAAAAGTGGCGTACAGTTACGCTGTTGATGATGTTAGTATGACATTTTATTTAATGAATGATTACGGTGTTAAAGAATATTTTGATGCTTGGAGAAATACAGCAATACCAGAAGCAGGAGGCGGCGCGTTTACTAGTAATTATAAAAGTCAATATGCTAGAATAATAACAATACATCAACTAAGACAACCTTTAGCTGGTGTAAGTAAACAAATAGGACCAATAAGATTTAATGCAGGAATAGGCGGAGGCACTGTCTATTCAGTTGATTTATTAGAAGCATTTCCAATAGCAACAAGTGCAATTGAATTAAATAACGAATTAGATGGTTTAGTTCAATTAACTGTAAACTTTGCTTATACAAATTGGAGGAGATCAACGAATACACAAGGATTTATCAACATGGATATAGATACACCATTAGGTGGAATTGACTTATTATAGGAGTGAAATGAATGAGTTTACCAAAATTAAATAATGTACCAAAATATAAAATAAAGGTACCATCTACAAATCAAGAAATAAGTTATAGACCTTTTTTAGTAAAAGAAGAAAAAGTACTTCTTATTGCTTTAGAATCGCAAGACCCAGTTCAAATTGCAATGGCTATAACTGACACTGTCGCATCATGCGTATCAGAAGAAATAAACAAAAAAGCTTTAAAAGCATATGACGTAGAATTTTTATTTTTAAAAATAAGAGCTAAATCAGTAGGTGAAACATCTAAGCTATTACTTAAGTGCGAATCATGTGATGTTGAAAATGAAGTTAACGTTAATATTGATCAAATAACATTAGATATTAAAGAACAAGATAATAAAATAGAAATTTCAGATAATATTTTTATTGAAATGAAACACCCATCTTTTGATTCAATGAGTAGAAATACAACATTATTAGTTGATTCTCCTGTTACTCAAGTATTTGGATTAATAAGAGAATGTGTATCTGCTATATTAACAGAAGAAGAAAGAATTGCTATAGAAGATACAACAGATACTGAATTTCAAGATTTTATAGAATCTATGACACAAGATCAATTTGCTAAAATTAGAGAATATTTAGAGTCAATTCCAAAATTAACACATAAGATTAATTTTAATTGTATTGATTGTAAAAAGAAAAATGATATCACGTTGGAGGGTTTGCAAAGTTTTTTATAATTAGTCTATCTCACACTTCATTAAGTAATTATTATCAAACTAATTTTAGCTTAATGCAGCATCATAAGTATTCATTAAATGAGATAGACGAGCTTATACCGTGGGAAAAAGAAGTGTATATAGCCATGTTAGCAGACTATATAAAAGAGCAAGAATCTAAACAAGAAAGAGTAGTATAATGGCAAGAAAATATTCTACATTAAGCGATATTATAGAGCAACTTAAGCTCAATAATGATACTAGTATCGACACCACTCACGCAGTTGACAGTTTAACAAATGTTTTATCTAAACAGTTTGTTAAACAAAATAAAGATGCTCTTGAAGCTAGCAGAGAAAGGAAATCTCCTAAAGTAACAGCTGCAGCTGCAAAAACCAGAGGTGGTTCTGGCGGAATGACTTTTGGTGCAAATGCTGGATTCATGGGTGGAGTAGGAATGTTAGCTGGAGGGTTAGGATATTTTATTAAAGGCGCAGGAGTTGGAATAGGCGCAGCAGCTGCTGGCTTAGGAGCATTCTTTGCCATGCTAGCAGTAGCAGATAAAAATTTACCAAATGGTGGTGAAAATGTAAAAAAACTTCTTACAAACACTGCAGGTGGTTTAGCTGCATTTGCAACCAGAGATTTAAAAGCTTTTGGCCTTTTATTGGCAGGTGGCGCATTATTTGGAGCAGTTCCAGGCTTAAGCGGAATAGGTGCAGGAATAGGTATTGGCGCAGTAGGTGTAGGTTTAGCTGCATTTTTTACAGGTTTAGGCAGTGGCGATATGGCTTTAGGAGCTATGGAATCTACTGCTGCTAATTTAAAAGTATTTTTAACAAATCTAGGTGAAGGACTAAGTGCTCTTACTACTGAAAACTTTATAGCGCTTGGCGGTTTAATGGCTGCAGGTGGTGCACTAGGAATGTTATTTGGAGTTGGTAAAACAGGAAAAGCCGTAGTAGGTTTAGCTGCAATTGGTGTTGGTATTGCAGCGTTTTTAACGCCATTAGCAGGATTAGATTCGTTAAGTGGAGTAATAGGATCTAATGGAAGTAACTTAGGCGGTCTTCTTAAAAATATAGCGGAAGGATTAAGCGCTTTTGATGCTCAAGGGCTTGCTGCTATGACAGGATTATTTGCTGCAGGAGCCATTTTTGGTGCAGTGCCAGGCGGCGCGCTTATTGGTGGAAAAGTTGCAGTAGGTTTAGGATTAGTTGGTGTTGGACTAGGCGCATTTTTAGGTGGCTTAGCAGGTGTTGGAAAACTTGCAGATTATATGGGAGTTGACGGTAGCGGTATCGGTAAAATTATGAAAAACATTGCAGGCGGAATGAATGAACTAGGTAATTTACCAGATAACATTGGTGCTAAAGTTGCTGCTCTTGCTGGAATAGGACCAGGGCTAGCTCTTTTCTTTGGTGGATCTGGAATTGGACAACTTACTGATGCTATAGTAAATACTGCTAAAAAAGCATCAAATTTTTTATTTGGTACAGATTTTGAAAATCAAGCAGACTCACGCAAGACTATGATAAAACAATTGGTAGATTCTATAGCGCCTTTAAAAGAATTAGATATATCGTCAATTGATAATCTAGAAAAACTTTCAAAAGCTTTAAATACATTTAGTGCTAGTATTGCTAACTTAGGAAATATTAATCTTAAAAAGTTCCAAACAAGCATAAAAAGAATGATTGGAAGTATGAAATTACAGCTAGATCTTATAAATGCCATGGCAAATGGTGGAGTGGTTGGAAGTGGATATTTTGATGGAATACCTGAAGCTAATTTTAAGAAAGGCTTTCTAGATCCAAATTTAAAAATAGATCAGCTACAAGAGAAAATGGGTATGATCAGTGGTATTTTAGATAAAACAAATGTAAATACAAAACAAACTCCAGAAGTTAATACAAGAGGTTACTTAGATAAAACAAATGTAAAACCAGCTCCAAAAATTAATACAAGAGGTAGTGGAGAATATTTAGACAAAAGAAATGGTAACGTAAGTATAGGTGGTAGTTCAGTTGATAACTCCTCCTCTACTAGTAATACTAGTGTTTCAAACACATCAGTAAGTAGTAGAGGAGGAATCTTAGATTTACAAGATCAATTTGGATTTGGACTTAGTCAAACTTAATCTTGCTTTGCTAGTTTAGAGAAATAAGATAAAGTATCTTCATCTTCACTGCTCATGTCTTCAGCAGTAACTGGCTCAACAGCCGGCATCGGATTATTTAACTTAATTTCTTCTTTCATAGTATAAGCACCAGCATTTGATTGCTCACCTAATACTCTCATCAATTTTGATTTAAGATCATCATATGACTTATAGTTTTTAGGATTAGTAAATTCTGATAAGTCATGTAACTTACCATAAACTTCTTCTAATTGAGCTTCGTCTGCATTTAATAACGCTGCTGCAGATGCAAATTCAGATTTGTCATAGTTTCTATAACCTTCAACATTTCTGATCTTAAGTTTAAAGTCAGCGCCTTCCCACATATCAAATGGATCGATTGGTGTTTCATCAGCAAAAGCTGGATTCATTTGATCAAAAATCTTATCAAAGATTTTCTTACCAAATTTATATAGAAATACCTTACCTTCGTTTTGAGGTGCAGATGGATCGCTTACTACGTAAATATTAGTTACATAGTGCAATCTTCTCTTTTGAGTTCTAGCTCTATCTTTATCAGATTCGATACCTGAATTCCATAGTCTAGAATTTAATTCACCAACTGGATCTGGTTGACTTATTGAAGTTAATGAATTTTCAATATACCATTGACCAGTTGGGCCTTTAAAACCGTGGTCCCAATATCTTACAAATGGAAGGCTATCTTCTGTACCAGGTAAGAACCTAACTACTGCATAACCATTACCTGCTTTATCAACAGTAGGTTTCCACACTCTATCGTCAACATATGACTTAGTCTCACCACTGTTAGTGGCTTCTGCTGCTTTGATAATTTTGCTAATATTAGAACCGCGATTGCGTTTTAGTGTTTCGAATGACATTGTATTTTTTCCTTATTGTATTGCTGAAATATGAACTGAAATATAATACTATATATACACAGTATTTTAGTTGAATAGTGATGAGTCAATAGGATTTTTCTTAGGTAAGTAATTTAAATCCATTGCCTCGGCTTCTAGCTTATCTTTAATAACTGGTGATATAAATTTTCGAATGTCTTCTAATTCTATACCGTTAGTTTCGCAAACCTTTATTATTGCATCCATATATGGAATCTTAAGATTTACTACGACATTTTCGATAAGCTTCGTAAATTTAGACTTTGTTAAAAATTGTTCTTCTATTTTCATTTGTCTAAAACCCTTAATAAAATTGTATCTTTGTTAATTCGACCATTAGTTTCTTTGCGTTTTGAAGACTTTGCATTTTCTTCAAGAAACTTTGTTATTTGTTTAAAATTCTTTGTAAGAATAATAGGAAAGAATTCTAATGGCTTTCTAAATTTAATTTTAAAACTTGATTCTCTATCAAAGTTTTTGATAGTAGTACCAGATATTTCAAAACCGCGAGGAGCTGCTGTTTCATAGTAACACATCTCTCTGTATTTTGTATTGAAAATATATAATTTTGTTTTTCCAATAATTTGTATAGGATGTATTGACACAATTTTAAAGTCGTTATCTTCTTTTTTGTATTGCATCTTAGCAACCTGTTTGTCAGCCGATGTCGGCTTTTTGATTTTAATTGTACGAGATGCTTTAGTTGCTGATCTTATTCTTTCTAGATCTTCAAGCATTGTTGTACACAGTTTAATTCTTTGATTGAGGGCTGACCTTTTAAGGTGGGAGTAACCTTCTACAGCTTGATCACATCTCTTATGGTAAGCATCTTCATAATCAAGTAGCCAACCCTCAATCATAGGCTTAACGTGGCTAATTGCCGTATTTGTTAAGCCATGATACTTGAATCTATCATATATATTAAAAGTGGCATCATCACCGTCAATCCACTTGTCTTCAAGTTCAAGTAATTCTTGTATAATAGTATTTTTAATCTTACGCGTTAATTTTTCTTGTGGTGATAATGATATCACATTGCCAATATCGTTATTGGCTAATTGTTTTTCTCTAAATAGAAGTTTACCGTTATTAACTAACTTACTAATATACTTCATTAAGTATTCATGCCATTCATTAGTTGATAAGGTTTCAGTTTCATTTAACTGATTATTATACCAAAATGCAGTTGCGCCATGGTGCGCAAATGTAAATTTATATTCTGGATTTGCCATAATGTATTTAGCATCAGTCTTGTTAAAGTTTTTCTTAACCCATGTTTTAACTGAGTTAATACAATCTTTTCTATCAACTTCAATGTGAAAATAATCTCTTACTGCATTAAATCCTTTTTCGATTGGAATACCAGCAAGACCAGTTCTTGCTCGTGATCTAACGGTTTTCTTTTTTAATTTCTTTGTTTGTATTTTCTTTAATCCCATATTAAACTCCCATTTATATGTTATTGGTTTCGATGTAATGCCGTGTTGAGCTTTGTACCATAGTTGGATATTTACCAAGATAAGTACCAGCGTTTAAATCTTTTTTAGTAACTAAATGCTTATGCATATGCTCAATATTATCATAATTTGCAAGAATGTCTTTTGCTAACTTATCAAATTCACTATCTGGAATTAAGTTAGTATCAAGTTCATAATATGCATATGCACACATTAAGTATTTAGCAATAGGATTTTTCATACAGGATGACCTCTTTGCATAAGATCTTGTTGCATTTCTTCAGTATCTGTATAATGCTTATCCTGATGAGCAATATTGATTTTAGTAGATAGTGTGACTGCCAGTCCACCGTTTCTATCTAGAAGTCTTTGAGCAAATTCATCTTGCTCTGCTGCTGATAACATTTCTAGATCATCTATCATTCTATTTAAATTAGCCATAAATTAAACTCCCTTTTTAATTTTATAGTATTATTATACACTATTTTTACGTAAATGTACACAGTTAATTTCACTTTTATTAAAGTTTGTTATGAACATGTTAATTAGTTTCTACGCATGGTAGCGTAATCAACAACATTTGTATCTTTGTTAACTGGCACCATATTGGATTTATGCATAGTAGCAATACCTGTAATATAATCGCCAGTATATTGATTAGCAGTTTTTTTAGTTGCAACACGACCTACATAATTAGATGTAGGTATTGAATTGCCATTACTGTATACTGGTACTTTATTACCAGAGTCTTTTGATTTGTTCTTAAGCTGATCAGGATGTACACCTCTAGCTTTTAACCATTTATCATGCTCAGCTTGTGCTTTAACCCAACCTGGTTTACGAAAAGCTTTTTTCTTTTTAGTACTATTATTATTGTAATAAATTGGTAATAGATGCATTGTCATATTGTACAGCTCCAAATAATTTAGTTAAATCGATATATCCATAGTTGATAGCAAATAGTATTGCGATTATTATCATAATAACAATTGCATTACGAAAGAACCAACCAACTATGGAAAAGAATACACCTACAATCAATGCTCCAGCTACTGTGAAAAAGAGGAGTTGAAAAAATAGTGGTAGCATTGATTGTATTTCAGAAGGACTAGGCATATATACCAGTGTCCAAATCTTGTTGCGCCTCTTTAGAAGTGGCGTAATAACCAGAATACCGGTTATATGGTTGGATAAATCCTTCGGAGTTATCTATGGCGCCTACATACCAACCAGCTGCTGATGCCATGATTACAGGTTCTGATACACCATCAGCATCAAAGTTGATATCTTTAATTTCTTTAATAAATTTCATTTAGTTACTCCCACAACAATATAAATTTTTTGAGGGGCTCTCTAACAATCGCTTTTACCTAGGAATGCCCCTCGGCGGTAAAAGCGGGTAGTTTTTATTGAAGGTTAATGGTTCCTTGAGTCCTACCAGACTTGTAAACCTCTGAGATTGTCGAGCCTATCGCTCTCTCTTATTCAATCTCTCGACCTTTACTATCGCTATGTCATTTTAAAAACCTCTTTTTTAATTTTATAGTAATATTATACCATACTTTTTAGCAAATGTAAAGGAAAATAAACATAACATGTTAATTAATTTTATTTTCATACATTTCAACTTTTTCATTTAGCTCTTTAATTCTTTTATATAAAGCATATTTTTCTTTAGTTTCTTCTGCTAATTGCAATTTTAGTAATTCTACTTCGTTATAGAGTTTCATCTTCAATCTCCATTTCAAATACAAATTCAGTATCATCGTTGTCGTCTAAAGTTAAAGTTACTTCATTTTCTTTTACGAACTTCTCATCAACTTTCTTTTGAAAGCTGATGATATTTGATTTAGGATTTTCCATTACGCCATCTCGGAAGCTGTGTAATGTTGTGGTAACTTATAAGTCTTTAAAGAAGCTAAGTCCGATAAAGTATAAATACGTATGTTTGTAGCATATGGAAAATGTGATAAAGCATTATTTATTGATTCGTCTTCAGTCTTACCGAAACCTGCAAGATCGATTCCGTTGTCAAAAGTTATTTCAGTAATAAATTCGATTTTGTCATTAGTATTTTTCATATTAAATTTCTCCGCTTTTTTGATTTTAATATATATATTATACCATACTTTTTAGCGAATGTACACTAAAAAATGCACTTATTTTAAAGTTTGTTGTTAACATGTTAAATGTTTTGAATGGATCTTACAACCAATAAAATTATTAAAATAATCATCATTTAATAATACGTTATTATCAAATTGAAGCTTTGCTTCGTGATATGACATATCACCTTTTGTTTTGCAGAGTCTTAATATTACTCTTTTAAACTTATCGGTTCCACGTTCTTCCACAAGTGTGCATACTTCATTGGATGATCCATAATACTGTTTCCAGTCAGACTCTGTACGCGTTCGTACTCGTCTCTTACGTTTTTTAGTGATGGGGAGGGTCTTAGGTTTCCAGAAATTCTTTTTTCCAATATACTTTTTGTTAGTATCGAGTTCTGTAATCTCATAAACGAATCCTTGAAATTCTTCTGGTGTTGCTTCATAAAGCTTGTCATTATAATACCACATAATGTTATTTATTCAGAATTAACAACCTCTTCTGGTTCTGCTCTTCTTCCGCACATTGGACAATATAATGGTTTTTCTTCAACTGCAACGAATGACGTTTCATAACATTCTTCACATTCTATTTGATAATCCTTCAATGATCTCTCTCTTTCTTTTATCAGACGCTTTGAACCACTCAGCTATTTCATGAGTGGTTCTTCCGCATCCAATACAAACTTTATTTTCTACTTTGCATACTTGTACACAAGGAGAAATTATATTAGAAGTCAATTTCACATTCACCGCCTGCACATGCAGCCGCTGCGAGGGTATCAACATCAGTATACTTCTTTTCTGTTATATCTTCTTTCCAATCAATTTGCTTTAAGTTTGATTGAATTTTTTTCCACTTATGTAATAGGTAAGAATCTTTTAAACAACCTTCAGATATTTTTCGATCGCCATCACAGTAATTATCTGCAAAGTTTTCAAATCTACGTATCCAATCTTTTCTAGCAGAGTTTTCTGAAGACTCTAATGATATGTCTATACCAAAACCTTGAGCTGTTGAACACGCATCCCATAGATTTGGATATACTTTAAGAGCATCAACTACTAAACCAGAAGCAAAGATTGCAGCATCACCGTATTTCTTAACCATAGTCTTAGAATCAATAACACCAGTATTTGGAGCCTGGTTATAATCTTTATCACCAGTCATTGCTAAGAATGAAATACCAGCAAAGGCATCACGATTTTCATATACGTATTTTTCCACGTCATCCCAATCATCTACAATAATAGTATTTGATACGTTATGTCTAATTCCCTTATCAGCACAGAGTTCTTCATTAGTTCCAGTTTCAACCCAATGCTTTTGAGCTTTCTTAACAAGTTCTAAATGTTTAATGCCTAATAAATCATCTTTATACATAGAACCTTTTTTAGGTAATATTGGAAATGAAACAACAACGTCAGTGCCAGTTGAAGACCAAACGGATTCTTCTACCATATAAGGATTTTGTTTTATAATAGCTTGTGTTATTTCTGATTCTTTATTCATTTGTACATTACGTATATACATATTTGAATGTTCAGCATGAATGCCAGAAGCAGTTTGTAATAGCACTGAAGCATTACCACTTGGCTTTACACAGGTTGTTCGAGCTGCAGGATTAATTTTAATAATAGCTGCTACTTCTTTATTAACTTCTTTAACAATCTCTGCACCCTTTTCAAGTATCTCTGCATTGAAAAGAATTTCTGGATTATTCATCCAACCAGTGATCGATACTCCAAGTAAAGCTTCTCTTTCAAAAATCTTTTTTGAGGTATTGCTTAAGAATTTAAAGTCTGTGTACCCAGCTTGTAGGGTACCGAGGATGGATGCTGCTCGACATGCCTTATAAAAGTCCTCCTCGGTATTGCATTTCCCTCCGTTAATTTCAGTTAGGTTACAACCTTGCCAACCTGACTTACCATTGATCTGAGGATACATACCAATTTCCACGCATGGATTTGTAGTATGCTCTGTAGATTCAACGAAGACGAATCCTGGTTCTCCAAATTGCTTGACAGATTCCATAATCTTGCCAAACTCTTCAGGGGTAGTCTTATCTCTTACAATAACTGCAGAGTTATTTGACCTACCTCTTTGTGGATTATCCATGAACCAATTACCAGTTTTTGCATTCATCATTTCTTCATCGTCTGGAGAAAAAAGACAAATAGTAGCTGACCTTCTTACGCCACCTGATAATACTGCATCTGCTGCATGCATAGTAATATCGTATGCATTTATAGGCTTTATTGGAAGTGGTTCTTTGGAATCTAATACAATACCTTGAAGTAAATGTTCTATTTTATCAAGTGATTTACGTAAACCATTTGGCCCAGGTGCTTTAAATCCACCAGATATTTTAGAGCCTTTAGGTCTTATTTGTGATAAATCAAAGTATACTCTTCTTCCTTCGTATTCTGGGTATTTACCCCCACCTACAAAGAAAGATGACATTAATATGTCTAATGCTGAAGCCCAACCTTCTATTGAGTCTTCAACTATATAACCTTTCGCTTGTTTAGTTCTGTTTTGAAGTTTCGGTAATTTTTTAATATGATGTTTTTGTACAGAAAAACCTGCACCAGCACCGCATAACAAGATATAAAATACCTCGCCAAAAAATTCTGGTCTATTAACATATGAAGATGTACAATTATACATTCTCATTTGATGTTTCATTAATTGCTCACCACCAAACTGTAAAGCACGTTGTGCACCTAAAACTCTTTGTTCTTTATATGCTGAACGAGCTTCTTCTACAAATGGTTGTAATCTATTATTATTAGTAATATAATGTTGTTCGTGCATATCTATTACACGATCTACTGCCTCGTCCCAAGATTCGTATTGGCCTTCGCTATCTTTATAGCGTGAATAGCCTTCGTAGAACTTAGTTTGAGACAAAAAATTCCTTGTGTCAACGAATTGTTGCATCTCTTATCCTCTTATCTTTTGTGATTGTTATATCTATTATATATTAAAAAACTAGTTTTGTAAAGGAATTAATTGTCGTTTTTCGAAAAGAATTTTTCAATCATTTCAATTCTATCGTATGCTGAAGACATTTTATCTAGTTCTGCTATTACAGCTTCAGTGACGTCACTATGTTCGCCTATTCCTGCTGGCATAGTTCTATATACTTCAATATTTGCTTTATGTACTTCAAGTTGTCCTTCAGCTTGTTTTCTAGCTGCTAGTATTATTTGTTCGCCTACTTTCATATTATCTCCTAAATAACTTTTGCGTTTACTTTTCTGTGTTTATTCCATGCAACAAATCCGCCTATTCTTAATGCCCAATAAGCAAGATAATTTAATAAGTAGAATCCGTTGACTTCAATATTAATATCTCTAAATGTTTGGTCCATCCATTTCTGTGACTTGACGCCTAAAGTTAATTTACTATGTTTATTTATTAATAGTGTTTCGTACTTATATCCGTAATCATGAATCAAACCACCTATTAATAATACTCCAACAGGTGATAAAAACTGACCTAAGAATTTTGGTACACTTGCCCCATCAAATTTAAATCCTGCTGGTATTAAAAAACTTTGGCCATTTAAAGAATAATTAAAATCTTTAGTTATTTCCCAATGCCTTGATCCAAATGACCACAATAAAATTGCGCCCCAAAAGCCTTTGCCCTTTGTAGCTATTTTGATTGGTTTCATTTCTGGATAATTTTTGTATTTAAAATTTACTATATTATCTATTTTCTTATCAAACATGTTAATAATAAATCCTATAATGATTAAAATAATAAATGTGGCCATAGGCCAAAATTTTATTGCTAAGTCTAAAATAAAGTCCATTATTTTTTCTCCTGATTAGGTTTTACTGCTTTCTCATAATATAATATAATTTCTCTTTGTTGTTCTATATATCTTTTTATTTGCTCAAAGTTTATAGCTAAGTTTTTAAATGATTCTGGACTTAATCCATATATAACAAATTCACCCATTCCTGCTTTAACTTTTTTTATAACTTCAGGTAAGTTTTTTTCTGTTATTACAATCACGTTAGCATCAAGCATTTTAATAGCTTTAGGTTTTTGTGCAATTGCAATAGTTGGTACTATAACATTGTCAACTGTTATTATTTCTTTTTCAGGTTTCCAACTACAACTACTTAGTAGCAGAATTGATAGAACCAAACAATTTGTCAACTTGTTCATTAATTCTTTTTTCCTGTCCTATAGGATCAATTAGGCTATTTTTAATTATATCGGTTTTAGCTAATAGGTTTGCAATTTCTTTATTATTTTCTTCAGCTTGACTTAATTTTATATTCAGATCTTTACTGAGCTTGATCTGTTTTTGCATATTTTCTTGTAATGATTTTATTGTAGAGTCTTTTGATTTAACTGCAACCATAAGTTTTGCATTATTATCTCTTAATACTGCCATACGTTGCATAGTATCATTATATACAAAATAAGCTCCATAACCTATTCCAGCTAAAATAGCCAAAACAAATATAAGAATATATAGCCTAGCCATGATCTTCTATATATTTTCTAAATCTTTTTAACAACATAGGAAACTTATCTTTTTTCATACGCTTATCATGCATAGTAGTTGTTTTAATACGAGGACCCATTGCTGTATCTGCAGGATTTGGTATTGAAGCAGTAGATGTCATGTCTTCAGTTTTACCTTGTGCTGACTTTAATGCAGCCTGTGTGGGTGCTCCTGGGTCACCTTTTTTACGCATCTTTTCTCCACGTTTTCTTTTCATATGTATGTTATGCCAAAGACCTTTATTTTTTTCTTCCATGGAAGTATCCTCTTCATTAAAATAATCTGTTTTTGTGCTCTTACCTGCTTTTTTAATTATATCTAATCCACCAGGGATGTGCTTTGAATACTTATTTACATATTCTTTTGCTTTTTTTTCACTACTGTGATAGCTCATTATATATCTAGACTTAGGTGCGTTTGGTTGTACAACTGCGTGTGTGTAAGATGTTATTTTATCGCCTTTAACTCTTCCGGAAATTCTCATCTTATCAACTCTCCAGCCGCTACGTAAATATCTTGATTTGTTTTTATATGAGTTGCTTCATATATGTCTATACCAAAAACATCTCCTATAGGATAACACTCTTCTTTTATTCTTACTTGATCTTTAGCCCACACTAATTCACTACATGATTTATTTAACAATTTAGAATTTTGTACTCTATACATGCCTGGTGATAACTGTTTATTTTCTAATAAAAACCACTGATTGTTTTCATTTAAAAAATCTAATATGTCTATATTACATTTCTCACATATATCTGTCAATCCTTTTTCACCGATATTTGCTTTTTCCTTAACGAGATAAAGCGCTGACGCAAAAGATCCGAGTTTACTTCCACCTCCTGGAAGCTTTGCGACGAGCCTTTTGATGTTAGCCACAAGGCGAACGAAAGGAGTATAAGCAGACTTTTTGTCATCCGTGTCAATCTTCACGTTCCTATCTCTTTTTCCATTTTCGTCAATAACGCCTTCTTTATAAGCATCCCAACTTTTCCAATCCATAACCATCATTCTTATAAATCGAAATGCATATACTGTATCAGCTGCGCTTTTGAGTATTCCCATTAAATCTTCCTTAACTTGTCTATAACGTATGGATCCATAACTATCCCAGTATATTGATCATTACGAATATAATTTAAAAAAATCAAAAAAGGTTTAACTACAGGCCAATGCTTATGTTCAAGCTTTAAGTCCAACATTTCACAAGCGGCTTCACTTCCAAACATGTTAAAGATAACTATAAAATGATTTAGTAATAAACGATAAGGTAAATCATCTGTTTCAAGATAGCGATTTAACAATCGTTTTATATACTTAAATCTTTTTAAGTCTTCATAAAACTCATCTATGTCAGCGAACTTAGGATTTCTATAGTGTCTAGCAGCATATAGAAATAAGTTCTTTTCAGTTAGTTCTTTAAATATCATTATAAAATTATATATTAATGTTCTACGTTATTTCTTTTAGTTCTTGTATTAATGTTGTCTTTGATTTTCTTCTATCTAATTCAACACCATGTTCTCTGCCAACTGATTCAAGTTCAGCCTTTGTCATACTTTCGTACTCACTAGGTAAATTGTCTTCAGTCATAAGTTCGACTTTAGCTTCTTGAAAATTAGTAGGAGCTTCTTTTAACATTTGTGGCTCAGGACTAACGCCTAAGTACTCATTAATAGCTTCTTCTGATATTTTCCTAGAAACTAAGAGCTCTCCAGTTCTAGGATGCCTCCAACCTTGAGGAGTTGGAATAGCATCTTTTTGATAATTTGGTGCTTGCATATTATTACCCTATTTTATGATGTTTCAAATCAGATTTTTTAAAATCTGGATCATAATGCTTTTTCAAGAATTTATGCACATGATCGTCGTCTTTGTGTCCAATATGAACAACTGGATTACCACCACCCGGTCCGTTCATAGTATGAATCTTTGCTTTAATACCAGCTTTCTTAGCACTAGATACAACTTTCTTTACATGATCATCCATTACATCAATTTCGTGAGTATAGTCTTCTACAACCGTTGCAATAGCATCTAGTAAACTACTTGATATTTTATTGCCTGATATACCATAAGCTTTCATTTATTTTTCCTTTGTTATTAGTGATGCTTTTTTAAAATATTAGCAGTTTCACCTACATGATCTTCTCCACCAGCGGCTTTTGCTTTTTTAGCATGCTGAAGAGCTTTCTCTGCAGAAGCTTTAGCTTCTTTTGTACGACCACCTTCTAGATGATCTGCAGCATCCTGGTGAGCATGATAAGCAGCCATATGATGCTTACCTGAAGTTTTAGGATTTTCGAAGCGGTTGTCTTTATGTTCGCGCGAGTGCGATCTATGATCATCTATTGCGTCTTGATGCGGAAGGTCTTTTCTTTCCTTTACCATTTCAATAGCATCTAGTAAACTACTTGATATTTTATTGCCTGATATACCATAAGCTTCGGTTTTTGCTGAATGGTGCTTTTTTAAAATATCAGCAGATCCGGCAACCTCATCAGCTCCACCAGCAGCTTTTGCTTTTTTAGCATGCTCCAAAGCTTTCTCTGCAGAAGCTTTAGCTTGTTTCGTGCGACCATATTCTAGATGATCTGCAGCATCCCGGTGGGCATGATAAGCAGCCATATGATGCTTACCCGAAGTTTTAGGATTGTCGAAGCCGTTGTCTTTATGTTCGCGCGAGTGCGATTCATGGTCAGCCATTGCTTCTGCGTGTGGATGCTCTTTTTTAGCTTCCATAAACTTTTGTATCTTGCCTGATGGATCATTTATTGGGGTTGCTGACTTCATGGCTTTCTTATCTCCTTTTTTATTATCATTAGTTCTAGCTTTTGTACCTGGTCCAGCTCTACCCGCTTTTGCTGCATCTACATGTGATTGCTTTTCCATATCGGCAGCTTTAGTATCACCACCTGTAAGATCGGCTTTCATTTGTTTAGCACCAGCACCTTTAAGTTGATCGTCCATAGTTTCTGGTTTAGTTGCACTTTTATAATGAGAAGCTTTATCATTTTCAAATATAGATATTAATCTTTCTCTAAAAGTTGTACCTTCTTTCTTCACTGATTCTTTTTTTGCTCTTGAATCATAATGGTCTTTATGCTTATCATGAGTTCTATCATACTGAGGTAACTTATCATAGTCATGACCATCTTTCTTAGCAAGTTCTTTTGCTTTTTGTAGATGATAGTAACCGTGATCGCCTGCAGTTTGACCTATTGATTCTTTTTGATCTGCTATATTTTTGGCAATTCCTTTATCCATTGTTACTGGATATTTTTTACCCGAGAAACTAAAAGACGTCTTACCATCTTTAGCAGCGCCTGCAGCAGCACCGTGAAATGCTGTTCTTTCATTTGCTGGTATTTCTTCTGGAATTAAAAATTTAGATTCTTTGACACCGATATTTGAAGCAAAACTCTTATCGCCTTTTGCATATACAGGTTTTGCTTTTGCAAGATTTGCTTTTGCTTTATCTCTTCGTGCTTTGTCTTTACCGCCATCGGTCTTGTCTCTTTCAGCCTGTTTAGCTGCGTTATTTCTTGCGATCGCAGCATAGTGTGCTGGATCTTCGTTTAGGACCTGATCTATGGCCCTATGCATATTGAATGGATTCTTACTGAACATCGGTTTCTCCTTTACATCCACATGTGGGCCACATAGGCTCCTACTGCAGCAACCATTGCCGCATATACTACTTTATTTATAAGACTTACAGTTCTTGCATTGTCGTCAACTGCTTTTTGTATATCATCTAATTTAACAGATAATTTATTTAACCTGTCTCTTGTATTGTCGTGATCATCTTGCAACGCCAATATTTTCTCCTCTGCTCTCGCTAAGGATATCATCGCGTCTGCTAACTTATCTATTTTCTGCTCTATACGATCGAGCCTAGCTGCGTTAGTTTGTGACGATTCAATCAGGTCAGTTTTAGTCATCTTGTACTCCTGAATTATTTGTCTTATGAGGTCCATATCCATATATGTATTTATTCACTGTCAATTTGTTAACATGTATAATAATATGACAATTTAAAATGTCATTTTTTTGACAGTTGTTCATCCCTGACCTCTGTATTTTTTTAAACTTCTTCTCTTATGTTTATTCATTGTTGACGTATTTGGTCTACGCCCAATTGATGTTCCGTGCTTAATCGTTTCGTGCGTAGATACTGGTTTAAATAATTTTGCCATTATTCACCTTTCCAAATAGTCCATGCTCCATAAGCAATTGCAAGACCTGCTGCGATCTTAGCTAGTGGAGCTAAAAATAAAATCATAAGTCCTAGACCAATACACACGGCACCGTCCATACTTGTTCGTTCTTTAATTCTTTTTATAATCCAATTTTTCATTGTTAACACTTCCATCTTTTGAGTGACATGGCTTTACGAGTTGGTCGGCCTTTTTCATCTTTCATTGGGCCTTTCATACCACTCATACGAGCACAAAATGATTTTCTTCTACCAGCATCTTTACTGCCAGCTTTGACTTTTCCTGTTACTGCTGTTTTTAAGTTACCACCAGTTTTTCTATTAACAGCTGCTACGCCTTTAGCAGTCATACCAGCACCAGACTTAGTAGAACGAAAATGTCCTTTAGAATCTGCGCCTTGAGCTTCAATAAATTTTTCACCAGGTGTTATATTTTTCATTTTCTTAACTGATTTAGTTGTACCATAATCACCTAATACTGTATTGTCTTCTGCAACTTCTCTGCCTTGAGCTTTATCTCTGTATGCTTTCTTTACTTTTTGTTTATCAATTCTGCCAACATCTTTAATTAAAGATGGTTGCTTTATAATCTTACGTAGCTTTTGTAATAGTGCACCTGGAGTTTTATCGTTCATATATAAATCTGGTAAACCATCAATAGAAACTTTAAAGCTTGTATCTTCTTTTCTCATTTTCTTTACAGCATGTTTAGCAATGTTTAATTTATTTTTATCTTGATCACGTACAGCTACACGCGCAGTTTTTAGAGCATCAGCTTTCTTTTGCATTTCTTTTGCGTCTTTGCCCATAGTCCTAAACATCAAAGGTTTCTTTTTTGGACTTGGACCGCGTAAAGCTCTTTGTACTCCAGCTTTCCATTTCTTTTTCATAGACAATTCTTTTACTGTACGATCGCTTTGACCAAACATTTTAATACTACTGCCAGCAAATTTTGCTTCGTCTAAATCTTTATGAAATTGAAAAAAGTCTTTCATTAGTTTGCTTTCTTTAATTTAAACCCTGTCTTTGGGGTATCTATAGCTTTAAAAGATGGGGTGTCTTCATGCGCTTCTTGAGATGCTGCATGTGCTTTTTTAGCAGCGCTTTTATATTCAGAAGAATCTCCACCATGTTTTTTATGTGTGTCGTGTGCAGATTTATGTGCATCGCTAGCGTCGTCGTGATGTTGCACTTTATAATCATGTTCTGATCCATGGTCTTCATCATCAGTATTTCTTACTTCTGTATCATGACTATTAGAATGATGATCGTGATGCTTCATAGCTGCTTTATGATAAGCTTGATCTTCGTTAATCATACTTTCTCTTAATCGAAAAAAGTCTTTCATTAGTATCTCCTAAAGCTTTTCTATTTTAAATGATGCGCCATCAGCGTATATACGAACGCCTTTTTTATCTACATTCGGTAATACATATTCTGATACCCATTTATCTGGATTTGGCCATTGACCCATAATAATCATTTCACCTTTTTTATATTTACCAGCTTTACGATCTTCTTGAAGTATGTTTTCTTTAACTTCATTAATTGCTTTTGTTAAGCTCATCGTTTCATACTCCCAATTTTCTTTGAAGTACCAAAATCTTTAGTATCACTTTTTGAAATCATACCAACTTGTCCAGTTCCTAAATCATCTTTGCCAGTCCAGCCTTGTGCATAACCTGGCTTAAGCTTTTTAATCTTACCGCCTTTTGCTTTAAAGTCTGCCATTTGTTTATCGTGTGCTTTCTTTTCAGCATCAGACATTGCTTCTTTTTTCATAAGCTTTCGTGTTGCTCTTTGTATGCCACCAACTCTTCGTGCACCTTTAAATTCAGGTCCACCTGTATATTTTTGATCTGGATGTTTACCACCAGCTTTAGCTATCGTATCAGCTGAACCTTGAGCTTGTCCTTTATGAAATAAGTCTATTGCAGCTTTATTTACATATTTTCTTGCGAGGTTCTTTGATATTTCATTTACCTTAGATTCATTTTGTCTTTTAAGAACTGCTGCAACTTGAGGATGATTATGAAGACCAGGAGATATTTTGTTCATAGCCTTAACTGCACCAGTCATATTACCTTTTGCATACCTAGGATCAGATGCAATACCAATTGCTTGTTTAACATGTTTACTATCGTGCTTCTTGCTTGTTTTAAGAATAGGTGCATTGATTGCTTCATGCGCCTTATATTTTTCATTTATGAATGTCGAAAATTTAAGCATTCGCTTTACTCCTGTTTTTAATTTTTCTTACTTTAGCGCGGTCTAGCATCCTAGCATGTTTCATCTTATCGACTAATTTTTCGCGTTCTATTTTTTTCTTAGTTACTTCTACAGCATCCTCACCAAACATTTTTTTATATTTAATAGGGTGCTTTGTTGTCGCTGTTGTATCACTAGTATCTTCATATTGTCTTGCTTTTGTTTTTTCAAATAGTTCTACATCAGTAAGCCATTTTCTGTATAGTTTGCCATTAGATTCCACAATAACATAATTAGATCCAAGACTGGTAATACTAGCGAGCTCGTCACTGCCCACGATAGTAACACGATCACCAATATCATACAAGTGTCCTTGAACATATGCCTCTCTTTTCTCAGAAACAGGCTCGAAATGTAACTTATTAAAATAATCTTTTTGTTCTTTTAATCCCATGCCGCGTCTTACTTCATTATATACTTTCTTTGCGTCTGCATTTGATACATTCCGTGGCAGCCCCTGTGAGAATTGTGTGAAGTCTCCTTCATTAGCTAATGATCTCATTTTGGATGCTGACATACCACTAATATCATCTGCATCGGGGTCTCTGTCTCCAGCTGAAATAACGTTAATTTTATTGAAGTTATATAGACCATGTCTACTTTTAACTCCATTATATTTTTTTAACAATGTATTAAATTCGTTAATTCTATCAGAACCAACAACCATTGTTATATTTTTAAATCCTTCATTATACATTTCAGTAGCTGCATCAAATACACTTCTAACTTTTTTATTCAACATTATATTGCGTGCATGCTTAGGAAAGAACTTACGTACAGTCTTAACTTTATATTTAAAATCTAATGGATTCTTTTTCTTATCAGTTGTTTGTGTTAAGTAAATTTTATAAGGATTTTTACCAGATTTTTTTGACAACTCATTCATTAATTTTTCATGACCAGTTGTAGGAGGATTCATACGACCAAATGTAAAGTACACAGTCTTTTCTTCCTCTATCAAATAATGTTTGAACGAGTTAATCATTAACCTTTTTTTCTTTCTACTTCTTTTTTACGGACGTCTTTAAACATACGTTTTGCTAATCTTGCAATTCTTTGTTTTAAAGCCGGCTTATCTAATCTTTTTTCAATCTCTTGTTTTCTAGCAAATGT
>Ga0209634_1000200_pt1 | contig 47937 bp, 40 predicted proteins | sample LinPmetageLP40_FD_184043 | JGI IMG/M metagenome (GOLD analysis project Ga0209634, IMG submission 184043) | Marine viral communities from the Pacific Ocean - LP-40 (SPAdes) (version 2) | ecosystem: Environmental > Aquatic > Marine > Oceanic | place: Pacific Ocean | collected 2010-08-26
CTCTCTGTGCATAAATTCTTTAATGATCTAATTGCACTGAGAGAAGCGAATGAGGAGTAAATGAGGAAACATTAACGATTAAGCCCCTTATTAATGAAAGCTTTCTGTTTTTATCACTTCCTCTAAAAGCGCAGCGTCTCTTAGCCTTCTCTGTGCATAAATTCTTTAATGATCTAATTGCACTGAGAGAAGCGAATGAGGAGTAAATGAGGAAACATTAACGATTAAGCCCCTTATTAATGAAAGCTTTCTGTTTTTATCACTTCCTCTAAAGCGCAGCGTCTCTTAGCCCTCTCTGTGTATAATTTTCTTAAAGATCTAATTGAACTGAGAGAAGGGAATGAGAAATAAATGAGAAAATAAAGCCACTAACCTAAGTGATTAATTGTTTTTTCACCACTTCCCAAAGCGTAGCGTCTCATTGCTAAAACCTAAAACCTAAAACCTAAAACCTAAAACCTAAAACCTAAAACCTAAAACCTAAAACCTAAAACCTAAAACCTAAAACCTAAAACCTAAAACCTAAAACCTGTTTTAAAGACAAAAAAAGACCCAGAGCTATAAGGAACTCTGGGTTATAGAGGGGCTCATATGTGAGCCCTGCGCTAACTAAAGACACTTTCAGATTCTTAGGGAGAAGAAGAAAGTTATTTAAGTATAGTCAAAAGCTTCAAAAATACACATTTTTGCTCATTTTTTATACTGCAATAATTACAGTGGGTTACAATTGTTATGCACACTTAAGTTAGAGTTTACTCCCAGTTTATTAACTGCGTGTTTTGCACCAAATCTCTAGGTAGTGAGTTTTTAACCTTATTTTTTTGCCATTTTCCTAAACCAATAGGGCAATCACATAAGGTTAGGATCACTTCGCCAGTTGCCTTAACAACTTCATGCAAACGAATGTCTTTGCCATTAAAGTAATCACTGGCCTGCTGATTGGTTAGTTCCAGTACATTGCTTTTACATTGCTTACCAAATACGGTGGCAAATTCATGGGCGAGGCGCACGCCATTTTTATGAATAATACCTATCTGAATACCTAACCGCGCGTATTTTATTTTGTTTTGTATTGCTTCAAATTCATCTGGGAACAGCCAAAGCTCTTTGTCGCGTTGCATTAAAGTGCCTGGTAGACTCGTTAAACCAAATTGCTTTTTGAGAGAGCTCATAAACGCACTTTGCTGTTTACTATCAAAATCAGTAAAGGGGAATGCGCCTTTTTTAACTTTTAGATTTTGGTTTTCGCAGCTGCTGTGTTTTTTAAATTTAGCAATAAAAAAGCCTTCACTGTCGAAGGTTTGCGGCCAAACATGTAAGTAACCCTCGTCTGTAGTGGCTTTTTCGGCGCCAGGGAAAAGGTCATTTAAAGGCTCTGGCGCGATGTATTCGCCAAATTCTTCTAGCAATGCATCACACACTTGCTGGTTTTCGAGTGGGGTTAATGTACAGGTTGAATACACCAGCGTGCCGCCAGGTTTAAGTGCATAAAATGCACTTTTAATCAGCTCTTTTTGTACTTGGGCAATGGTAATGTTTGATTCGATAGACCAATTTTTTAGTGCATCGCTGTCTTTACGAACTGTGCCTTCACCCGAGCAGGGCGCATCAAGCAAAATACTATCAAAGCATTCAAACATATAATTACCAAATACCACGCCATCAAAATGCGATAACGCACAATTACCAACACCCATGCGCTTTAGCGTGGCACTGAGTACTTTTAAGCGTGATGACGACAGCTCATTTGCAACCAAAACACCTTGATTGTTCATTAGTGCTGCTAGTTGTGAGGTTTTAGAACCCGGTGCAGAGGCCATATCGAGTACTGTGTTACTGGCTTTAATACTTTGCTTTAGTGCCATTGGCGGCAACATTGAGCTTGCTTCTTGTACGTACATTGCGCCGCTTAAGTGTAAGTCGGTATTACCTAGCGCTAAATTTTGCTCTTCATCGTTTGGGCGCTCTAGCCAAAAACCTTCATCGCACCAGGGTATGGCAGTGAGTTGCCAATTTTTTTGAGCTGCGTGGCGTTTAAATTCTTCAACACTCATTTTTAATGTATTAACGCGAACAGACTTACGTAAAGGTCGACGACAGGCATTTAAAAAATCATCTAAGGTAAGGTGCTCAGGCAGATAAGTTTTTACGTCATCAATAAATTGCTCTGGAATATAAGTGTTAGCGTCCACGATTTGGCTCATACAATAAAATTTAAAGCCGGATAATAGCATTTTTGACGATTTTTTTCAGTGTTAAAGCCGAAATAGTAGCACTTTGAAAGTGTCGACACCTTATTATGAAAAACGCATTTAATACTAAAAATTATTATACTTTTAGCTAATGCTGTCGACAATTTGATGGTTTTTTACTCATTCTTAGTGCTTTTAGGGTTGACACTGTTAGCTAATAAGCACATAGTTAACCCATAAATTGTCGACAATATAAAAATACTTTATGACACAGCACTTTTTAAACGACACTGCAGTTACAACCGCTTCCGATAAAGTGTTTGTAGATATGCGCCGCGAGATAGTAGAAGGAAGCATTGCACAAGGCAGTAAAATATCAGAGCCAGAGCTTGCAAAGCGTTATGGTGTAAGCCGTGCAACCCTCAGAGAGGCATTAAACCGTTTAGAAAGTTGTTACTTAGTTGAGCGCAAAGCCAATATAGGTTGTCGTGTTGTGGCATTAACCGCAGAGCGTTTAATTGAGGTGTATCAAGTGCGCAGTGCCCTTGAAGGACTTGCATGTAGGTTAGCTGCCGACAATATGGAACCAGATGAAGTTCAAGGCTTGAAACAATTACTCAACCAGCATTTGCACACTCAGCGTGTTAAAGAAGGTGAGTCGTACTATCAAGAAGCAGGCGACTTAGACTTTCATTATCGAATCATCAAAGGCAGTAAAAACGCTCACTTAATTCATTTGTTATGCCACGACCTATACCAGTTAATAAGAATGTACCGTGTGCAAATGGGCATGGTTGGGCCACGCGTATCGAAAGCGTTTGACGAACATTTAGCCATTATTAACGCTATAGAAAATCATGATGGTGAGCTCGCTGAAATGCTAATGAAACGCCATATCAGTGCTTCTCAAGCAAATATACAAACAAAATTTGATGGATATCAATCAGTACAAGCTACTCAAAATGAAATGGCTAACTAGGGTCTGTTGACCTTTGCAAATTAAATTTTGAAAGGTCAATAGACCCTAATACAGATGTAACATTATTAAAAAATACTAAGCTGCCAAAGAGCAGCCCCGTTCAAAGTTAGGAGAAGGTAATGTCAGCAGGATTAAAATTTAAACAGGCAATTGCAAATAACCACCCGTTACAAGTTGTGGGTACTATTAACGCGTATACCGCAATGATGGCTGAAAAAATGGGCCATCAAGCTATTTACCTATCGGGGGCAGGTGTGGCTAATGCCTCATTTGGTATGCCAGATTTAGGCATGACTAGCCTTGATAATGTGCTTGAAGATATTCGCCGTATTACTGGTGCTAGCGATTTACCATTATTAGTTGATGCCGATACAGGCTGGGGCGGAGCATTTAATATTGCCCGTACCGTTAAAGAAATGACCAAAGCGGGTGCAGCAGGCTTTCATATTGAAGACCAAGTAGCACAAAAGCGTTGTGGTCACCGTCCTAATAAAGAAATAGTTACCCAAGCTGAAATGGTTGACCGCATTAAAGCCGCAGTAGATGCAAAAACTGATAGCGATTTTTACATTATGGCGCGTACTGATGCATTTCAAAAAGAAGGCTTAAATGCAGCAATAGACCGTGCAGCTGCCTGTGTTGAGGCGGGAGCCGATGCCATTTTTGCAGAAGCCGTTCATGACCTTGCTGATTACCACGCATTTAGCAAAGCGATTAATGTGCCAATTTTAGCCAACATTACCGAGTTTGGCCAAACCCCAATTTATACCAAAGAGCAGTTGAGCGATGTGGGTGTAGAAATGGTGCTTTACCCACTAAGTGCATTTAGAGCTATGAATAAAGCGGCACTCAATGTTTACTCGGCTATTTTGAATGAAGGGTCGCAACAAAGCCAAATTGAAAACATGCAAACGCGTGCAGAGCTTTATGACTTTTTAGATTATCACTCGTACGAAAACACGCTAGATAACCTTTTTTCAGCAAAATCTGACAAATAATAAAAAATTTAACAGGAGACAAATCATGGTAGATAAAGCATTAGGTGGCGCAGGCTTACGTGGCCAAGTAGCAGGACAAACAGCATTATGTACAGTAGGGCAAACAGGCTCAGGTTTAACTTACTGTGGTTACGACATTAGCGAACTGGCTGAAAAAGCGCAGTTTGAAGAAGTGTCGTTTTTACTTTCTCGCGGCGAGTTACCAACTACAACAGAGCTGGCAGAGTACAAAGCTAAACTTAAAAGCTTACGCGGTTTACCTGAAGCACTAAAAACAGTGCTTGAGAACATTCCTAAAGACGCACACCCAATGGATGTAATGCGTACCGGTTGTTCTATGCTAGGTAACCTTGAAATGGAAAATGACTTTAGCGAAGCAAACGATGCGATTGACCGCATGGTGGCAATTTTCCCAAGTATTATTTGTTACTGGTATCGTTTTACTCATGACGGTGTTCGTATTGAAACACAAACTGATGATGACTCAGTAGGCGCACACTTTTTAACGCTATTACATGATAAAGCACCAAGCGAGTTATTTGCACAAGTGATGAATGTTTCACTAATTTTGTACGCAGAGCATGAGTTTAATGCATCTACCTTTACCGGTCGTGTGTGTGCATCAACGCTTTCTGATATTCACTCATGTGTTACTGGTGCAATTGGTACCTTACGTGGCCCACTGCATGGTGGTGCAAACGAAGCCGCAATGGATATGATTGAAAGTTTTACTAGTGCTGATCAAACTGAAGACGCGCTAATGGGCATGCTTGAGCGTAAAGATAAAATTATGGGCTTTGGTCACGCTATTTACCGTGAATCGGATCCGCGTAATGTAATTATTAAAAAATGGTCTGAAAAATTAGCCGCAGAAGTGGGTGACGATGTGCTTTACCCAGTATCAGTTCGCTGTGAAGAAGTAATGTGGCGTGAGAAGAAGTTATTCTGTAATGCTGACTTTTTCCATGCATCGGCTTACCACTTTATGGGTATTCCTACTAAGTTATTTACGCCTATCTTTGTAATGAGCCGAGTAACCGGTTGGACAGCACACGTAAAAGAGCAACGTGCAAATAACCGTATAATTCGCCCAAGTGCCGATTACACAGGGCCAGATGCGCGCAGCTACACGCCAATTGAATCAAGATAAACATATAGTCCATACAAAAGGTGAGTTACCAACTCACCTTTTACGGCTTTAGCAAATTATGCAAACAATATACCTTCAAATCTAAAGCCTGTCTTGATTAACCCCGTCACCAAATTAGCGAATTTATTATGACCATTATTAATAACACTCAATACCGTAAGCCATTACCAGGCTCAAATGTAGATTACTACGATACCCAGGCCGCAGTAGATGCCATTAAACCAGGTGCTTACGCCACACTGCCTTACAGTTCGCGGGTATTTGCCGAAAACTTAGTACGCCGTTGTGAACCCGATATGCTAACCGATGCGCTTAGCCAAATTATTGAGCGCAAGCAAGACCTAGATTTCCCATGGTATCCGGCACGCGTTGTATGTCACGATATTTTAGGGCAAACCGCTTTAGTTGATTTAGCGGGTCTGCGCGACGCTATTGCTGCAAAAGGCGGCGATCCTGCAAAAGTAAATCCGGTTGTGCCAACACAATTAATTGTCGATCACTCGTTAGCGGTAGAGCATGCAGGCTTTGACCCTGAAGCGTTTGAGAAAAACCGCGCGATTGAAGATAGACGTAACGATGATCGTTTTCATTTTATAAACTGGACAAAAACTGCGTTTAAAAATATTGATGTGATCCCACCGGGCAATGGCATCATGCATCAAATTAACCTTGAAAAAATGTCGCCGGTTATTCAAAACCGTGATGGTATTGCGTTCCCAGACACTTTAGTAGGTACCGACAGCCATACACCGCATGTTGATGCGTTAGGTGTTATTGCTGTTGGCGTGGGTGGCCTTGAAGCCGAAAGTGTAATGCTAGGGCGCGCATCGTACATTCGTTTACCCGATATTGTGGGTGTAGAACTTACCGGTAAACGCCAACCGGGCATTACTGCAACCGATATTGTATTGGCTATTACCGAATTTTTACGCGAGCAACGTGTGGTATCGACTTACCTCGAGTTTTACGGTGAGGGTGCTGATGCATTAACTCTTGGTGATAGAGCAACCATTTCGAATATGACTCCTGAATTTGGCGCAACGGCGGCTATGTTCTACATTGACGATAAAACTATTGATTATTTACGTTTAACAGGTCGCGACGAAGAGCAAATTGCACTAGTAGAAAACTACGCTAAAACAGCAGGGCTATGGAGCGACAGCTTAAAAACAGCGCATTACGATCGTGTACTTAAATTTGATTTATCAAGTGTAGGGCGCAACATTGCAGGGCCTTCAAATCCGCATCGTCGTGTATCAACTAGCGATTTAGCTAAAGAAGGTATTTCGGGCGTTGTTGAAAACGAAGAAGGCTTAATGCCCGATGGTGCGTGTATTATTGCCGCTATTACTAGTTGTACTAATACCAGTAACCCACGTAATGTAATTGCTGCAGGTTTATTGGCGCGTAACGCCAATGCAAAAGGTTTAATGCGTAAACCTTGGGTTAAAACCTCATTGGCACCGGGTTCTAAAGCAGTGCAATCGTACCTTGAAGATGCAAACTTATTACCAGAGCTAGAGCAACTTGGTTTTGGTATTGTTGGTTTTGCCTGTACCACCTGTAACGGGATGAGTGGTGCACTAGATCCTAAAATTCAACAAGAAGTAATTGATCGCGATTTATACGCAACAGCGGTGCTTTCGGGTAACCGTAACTTTGATGGTCGTATTCATCCGTATGCTAAGCAAGCATTTTTAGCGTCTCCACCGCTTGTGGTTGCTTATGCAATTGCCGGTACCATCCGTTTTGATATAGAAAAAGATATCCTCGGTAAAGATCAGCAAGGTAACGATGTAACCTTAAAAGATTTATGGCCATCTGATGAAGAAATAGATGCAGTGATCAAGCAAAGTGTTAAGCCTGAGCAGTTTAGAAAAGTATACGAGCCAATGTTTAACTTAACCGTTGATTACGGCGAAGATAACGACCCATTATACGATTGGCGCCCTGAAAGTACGTATATTCGTCGCCCTCCTTATTGGGAAGGTGCATTAGCAGGCGAGCGCAGTATGAGTGGTATGCGTGCATTAGCGGTACTTGGCGATAACATTACCACCGATCATTTATCACCCTCTAATGCGATTATGGCAAGCAGCGCTGCAGGTGAATACTTAACTAAAATGAACGTGCCAGAAGAAGATTTTAACTCGTACGCAACGCACCGAGGCGATCACTTAACCGCACAACGAGCCACGTTTGCAAACCCTAAACTATTAAATGAAATGGTATTGGATGAAAACGGTGAAGTGAAGCAAGGATCGTACGCGCGCATAGAGCCAGAAGGTGAAAACACGCGTATGTGGGAAGCCATCGAAACCTACATGCAACGTAAGCAACCGCTTATAATTGTTGCCGGTGCTGACTATGGCCAAGGTTCGTCGCGCGATTGGGCGGCAAAAGGTGTTAGGCTTGCTGGTGTTCAGGTTATTGCAGCTGAAGGGTTTGAGCGTATTCACCGTACTAACCTTATTGGTATGGGTGTGCTACCACTGGAGTTTGCTGCAGGTACAACCCGCAAAACACTTAGCCTAGATGGTAGCGAAAGCTATGATGTTAAGGGCGAACCAGCACCAGGGGCAACTTTAGAATTAGTGATTACCCGTAAAAATGGTGAAGTAGTCACTGTGCCAATGAAATGCCGATTAGATACGCAAGAAGAGCTCTCTATATATGCTGCGGGTGGTGTGTTACAACGCTTTGCGCAAGACTTTTTAGAAGCCACGCAAGCATCATAAGGACGCATTTTTATGTTTAAACCACAAATTAAAGTGCCAGCGACTTACATGCGCGGCGGCACCAGTAAAGGCGTGTTTTTTAATTTAACTGACTTACCTGCACCTGCCCAAGTGGCAGGTGAGGCGCGCGATAGCTTATTATTGCGCGTTATTGGTAGCCCCGATCCTTATGGTAAACAAACTGATGGTATGGGTGGCGCAACCTCAAGCACCAGTAAAACCGTTATTTTAAGTAAAAGTGAGCAACCCGATCACGATGTTGATTACTTATTTGGTCAAGTCGCGATTGATAAAGCGTTTGTAGATTGGAGCGGTAACTGCGGTAATTTAACCTCTGCTGTAGGCGCGTTTGCCATCAGCAATGGTTTAGTCGATAAAGGTAGAGTGCCTGATAATGGCATTGCTATTGTGCGTGTATGGCAGGCAAACATTAAAAAAAGCATTTTAGTGCATGTACCCATGACCAATGGTGAAGTACAAGAAACCGGTGACTTTGAGTTAGATGGTGTTACCTTTCCTGCTGCTGAAGTAAAGCTGGAATTTATTGACCCTGCTGATGGTGATGGTGCGTTATTCTCGACAGGTAATGTGGTTGATGATTTAGAAGTTCCAGGCGTAGGCACGTTAAAAGCAACCATGATCAATGCTGGTATTCCGACTATTTTTATAAATGCAGCGGATATTGGTTACACCGGTACAGAGTTGCAAGGTGATATTAATAGCGATAATGCGGCGTTAACTATGTTAGAAAGCATTCGTGCCCATGGTGCAGTGAAAATGGGCTTAATTAATAATATTAATGAAGCACAAGCACGTCAACACACACCTAAAGTGGCATTTGTTGCTCCAGCAAAAGACTATACAGCCTCAAGTGGTAAGCACATAAATGCCAGCGACATAAGTATATTGGTTCGCGCGATGTCGATGGGCAAGTTACATCATGCAATGATGGGTACAGCAGCCGTTGCTATTGGCACAGCAGCCGCGATAAAAGGCACCTTAGTTAATGTAGCCGCTGGTGGTGGAGCTATTAATGAAGTTAACTTTGGCCACCCTTCGGGTACATTAAAAGTGGGTGCAGAGGCGGTGGTTACAAATGGCCAATGGCAGGTTAGCAAAGCCAGTATGAGCCGCAGCGCGCGTGTTTTAATGGAAGGCTGGGTAAGAGCGCCATTTGATTTTTAAACATTGTATAATAGCTGATGGCTTTGAGAGCATCAGCTTTATAGTTACCATGTAGTTTAAAATAAATCGTTAATTACCCTAGGTTATAGCACTGTTGTTTTTTATGAGCGATAAAACGTTCAAAAGTATTGTTTTTACGCATAATGGCAATTTCATCGTTGATGTCAGCTAAAATAGATTGCCAATTAGATGTATCTTTACTTACTGAAAAATGCAGATTTTTGTACTCAATACTTGGTGATAATGCAACGAGTGCATTTAGCATCACTTTTTTATCTCTATTTGATAAAGGTGACTTGTAAACGCTGGCTTTAAGTACTTCTAAATCGGCAACAATAAGCTCGACGCGACCGTTTAAAAGCAAGTGAATGAGTTGATACTCACTGTTTGCAACAATGGTTTTTACTTTGCCTTGGCTAATCAGTTCATCGAGTTCGTCACTATTTTTATATGAGCGAACTACGCCCATAACCCGATTTTTTACAGAGTTAATACTGCCATCGTAGTCAATGGTGTGATCTTTAAGTGCAACAAACGATAAATCGCCACCTGGAATAGGTTCTGATAGCGCTAATAACTGATTGCGTGTTTTGGTTAAAATATTTTCAGATATGACGTCGTCGGCAATATAGTACTCAGGGAATAATATATCGGCTTTGCCTAGCTCTGCTTCACGAACTGCACGCGCCCAAGGGTAAAACTCAATATGAACGCCATAACCACGCTTAACCAGCATGCTAACTGTAAGCTGGTAAAGCCAGCCTTTATTGCATAGGTTATCGTCTATATAAGGAGGCCAGTTGAGTGTAACTAAACGAAGTACGGTATCAGCATTTAGATTATAGCCATAACCACTTTTATATTTTTTACCTGGAAGAGTAATATTTTTATCGTCAACATTGTAGGTTACAGGCGCAGGATCTGCGTAAGTAAAGAAGGATAAAAGTAAGGCAACGACTAAAAATATTCTCATAAGGATAATGCATTTTTATATGTGCACTTAAGTTTAGTGGGTTATCTGGAATAAACAACTTAAATGTTCTCAGTATTCAAACAATATAAGTATAGCCTTAAAAAGCGATAGCTATTAATATACAAAAATAAGTAACTTAACTTAAATATGACACAATACCGATTTTTAAAAATGATCATTCTATCGTATTAAATGGCACACTTACTGCGTAAAGTTATTTATATAGAATAACTATATGTTATAGCTTTCGTCTTGTTATTACGTTATTTTCAGGCGCCATAATAGAACACTAATTTAATGCAATTGGTATGATAATTATAGGTGTTTTTACTAGAGGGAACTTTTATGGCTAATAAGCCAATAAGTGAAGATAATCCGTTTGCTAATTTATCTGATGTGCAGTGTGAGCATATCCAAAATTGGTATCAAAAACATATTTCTTTAACTTTAACCAACTTGCTTAAAGGTAGTAAGTCTGGCCAAGTAATAGAAAGTAAATTAGAGCAGGCGTTAAACGAAGCATTAATAAACAGTAAACAAACCATAACCTATACAGGTGATGATAGTTCGCCTATAAAATTACAAAATGCCAGTGTATTGGCAGAGCTCAAAGATACACGTAATTTGTTTCATGGTGCGCAAGTCAAAATAAATAAATTAGAACAAAAAATAACAACAAGTGCTGACGAAATACAATTACTAGAGGCTCAAAAAAGCGAACTTCAACTAGAAGTACGCAGTTTAAAGCAACGATTAAACCATGTTTTATCGAGATTAGAGTCACAAGGCGTCTCGTTTCAAAAAAGCCATTATGTTGGTCGTATATTGGTGCATGCTTTACGAGCAAGCTTTGAAAATTGGCAACAAACGCCCTCTGGTGAGTCTTTCAAAAATCATGACTTTTACAAGCTGTTTCCTCGGGTTTTGTACTCAAGTTTACTAAAAGAGATAGAAAAACTGCTAGGTGGGCATGATTATAATGAAATAGAACGCTCGTTGAGTGATTTTGTATTTCAACAAAAGGGTTCTCCAGTTGAGAATTGGCCGGATGAAGACCCGATATACGAGACACGATTAATTAACCAAAAACAGTCAGAACTATTAATTAAGCTACAAAGCCAACATCAGCAGAGAAAGAACTTTACCGCCTATTTAGAAAAACGTCTTGCTAATACCGGGTTTACTCATAAGCACAGTGATTTACTGATGACTTTAGTTGAGTTTGCGACAAATGATGAGAATAGTAAGTTTTCTAGTTACTGCCATTAATTAGCAGTATTTGTTTGGCTAGTCAGCAGTAAAGGTGTAATTTGAGGGGATTGTTGAAGCCCAAGTTGCTTTAGCCTAGCTGCGATATTGCCTTGCGTGAGTGCTTGCTTTACCCATTTATACAAGGTGCTTATATCTAGCGTGTGGTTTGGGCGAAGTAATAACTGATGATTATAGGTTTGTGCCACTCTCTCAGACACAAGTAGCAAATGCTTGCTTTTTGGATACTTGCTAAAGTATTGATTTAGGTAAGAACGAGTAACAATAGCGCTATCACTGCGCTTTTTTAATACTAATTCAATGCTTCTTTTATGACTGCTTAATAAAGTCATTTTATATTCGTTTTCAAGTATTGAAGGGCTACTTTCGAAATTAGCTAATGGATAATGATAGCCCAAAATACCTACCAAGGTTTTATCTTCTAAGTTATCAAACCAGGCTTGAGACTTGGCAAATTGCTTTAAAGCAATAAATACTTCTGTATCTATGGCTACAACAGGGGAGTTACTAATTACATTGTTTCCCTGTAGCCATCCCCAATCTGGGTTCTCAAAAAAAATCGAATCGAATAGGCCATTTTGGTAATCTTTAAAGCGACGAATGGGTGTGGTTAGTACTAATTCAAAATGATAAGAAGGCTGTATTTTATTTAGCTCGCTTATTAATTCAACGGTAAGACCAGAAGCACGCCCATCAACAATTTCTATATAAGGAGGGAACTCATAGCCACCTACTTTTACCACAGTTTTTGCATGAGCTTCTTCAACTGAAAAACCAAGTAAGGCTAGTAAAATGAGCGTAACAAACTTCATAGTTAAATCCTTCCTTAGCGTGCTTTTGATATATTAATTTATAAGATAGTCTATTTGTTAACATAGTATGAATTATCAAGCAATAAATTCTAACTTTGCAGGATGATTAAATGGATGTTACTTGATATTTATTAAGCAAGTGTAGATCGAGTGCGCTTTTTTGGAGTGTTTTTGATATTGGGGGATTACCCAATGTCGGGTGGCGTGGCTTTGCCACTTAACCGACCTACGTTCTTTTTTTATTGTGTAGATATGTAGAGAGGGTAGTGCTCTTTCTTTTTTAACAGTTTAGATATGGAGATTGGTACGACTGAGTGGATTCAAACCACCGACCTCTGGACCGGGTGATCAAGAGTAGGTAGTGCTTTTTCTTTTTTATAGATATGGAGAATGGTACGACTGAGTGGATTCGAACCACCGACCCCTGGACCGGGTGATCAAGAGTAGGTAGTGCTTTTTCTTTTTTATAGATATGGAGATTGGTACGACTGAGTGGATTCGAACCGCCGACCTCTGGACCGGGTGATCAAGAGTAGGTAGTGCTTTTTCTTTTTTATAGATATGGAGATTGGTACGACTGAGTGGATTCGAACCACCGACCTCTGGACCGGGTGATCAAGAGTAGGTAGTGCTTTTTCTTTTTTATAGATATGGAGATTGGTACGACTGAGTGGATTCGAACCACCGACCCCTACCATGTCAAGGTAGTGCTCTAACCAACTGAGCTACAGTCGTACAATTTTAAATTCTTAAATTAAATATACTTTTAGGGGTGAAGTATATTTGGTACGACTGAGTGGATTCGAACCACCGACCTCTGGACCGGGTGATCAAGAGTAGGTAGTGCTATTTCCTTCAACGTACTTTAAATACATTTTACTAATTTTGGTACGACTGAGTGGATTCGAACCACCGACCCCTACCATGTCAAGGTAGTGCTCTAACCAACTGAGCTACAGTCGTACTATAAGTCTACATACTATTTAATTCGTCCATGAAGCTTCATCCTGTCGGCGTCCTGCCTCCACCTCGTTCGGCTGCGAAGCTTCGCTTCGGTCCAATCTCGCCCAACTGAGCTACAGTCGTATTGCATGTATTTAAGAGTTGTTAATTGCTTAACAACGGTCGCTAATATATAGCGTGATGGGGAGTGAATCAAGCATGTTTATGCTATTTGAGTTTATTTGCCGTTTTTTTATTCATATTGGACTGATTTCACACGTTTTATAAAATTTTTGCCACCATATAACATGCTCTTTTGCTGACGATTTTAGCTGAGCGAGTAAGTTTTTAGCGTTTGGGTCAAGAAGAGCATTTATCTCTTCACTGCTTACTGCTTGATTAAACCACAGCTGCACATACAGCGGCTGCAATGTTTCTAAATAACCACTAAGCTGCGCTTGATAAGGCTGAATTTGTTTTAAATAATATTTATTGAATATATTACTGACAATTTTAGCTTGCTGCTTGTTTTTACCCTTTGGGCATATATCTTCGAGCGTTAAAGTATTTACAAACTGGGTGGCCGCATGATTTAAGCTAATTTGTTCACGCGCGGCTTGAATAAGTTGTTGGTTAAACTCGTATTTGTTAAGCGGCTCAAGCGCTGACAAAATATCATCACTGTTTATTGCCATACTATTTTGGTTTTCTATTAGCTGTTTTATGGTAGTTAGCTTTTTAAGCCCCTCAACTGTGTCGCTAAACCCAGCCGGTTGAGTGCTGAGCTCTTGGCCGGTTAATTGCCAACTGCTGTTGAGCTCGGGTTCACTATATAACATATTGTTGAAAAACTGAGTGAGCTGAGCTTGTTTTTGAGTTTTTGCCGCAGCAATTTTGTTGTAAATCTTGCTTTGTTTATCCAAGCTATTTAAACAGTTTTGCGCGCTTTGAATAAAATCTATTTGGTACTTCAATTGACTAGCAGCGGTGGCCGTTTTACCTAACTGATTATTATGCTCGCTTATTAAAACGTTCAGTTTACATTGGCTAATACCAGCAAGTTCAGTTATACCAATTTTAATTGCGGGCTGAAAGGTATTTTTAGGCGCGACTAACGTGAGTTGTTGCAGTGGATTTCTCTTTGGCTCGGGAACTTGAAAGGTACTACTTAAGCGAGACAAATAAGTTTTATTTGCCTCACTGGGCTGCTCTGAGCAGCCAAAAAGAAATACACAACACACTGCCAGTAACCAACTAAGTGGCAGTGTGTTATTTATAGATTGTTTAAGAGAGAATAAATGGTTCACGTTTAAATCGCCTATGCACTGTCAGCATCAGTAGTACAGCTGCAACTGATAATCCAACGATAATGCCTATCCAAAAACCATGCGGGCCCATTGCTGGCACTATTAAGTCTGTTCTTGCTAATACGTAGCCTAAACTAAAGCCGATTAACCAATAAGAGATAAAAGTAATATAAGAAATAGGGGCTGTGTGCTTTAAGCCTCTCAATATACCATTTGCAGCTACTTGTAATGCATCAGGAAGTTGATAAATACAGGCTAAAATCATAATTGATGAAGCAAGTGCGAGTACCGCAGGGCTATCGCTATAAAGCTGGCTAATCACATCGCGACCTATAAAAGTAATAAAAGCGATAAATAGGGCGATAATTGCCGCTAAAATATAACTTGTAGACACGGCTACTTTTAATTGGTCTAAATGATTTTGCCCAAATAAATTACCAATTCGTATGCTAATTGCAATTGAGAGGCTAAGAGGCATCATAAATAATAGTGCCGTAACACTGGCTGCAATTTGATGGCCAGACACAGCCACCGCACCTAAGTGCGCAATAAATAAAGGTATACAGGCAAACAAGGTTACTTCAAAAAAAGTGGCTAGTGATATAGGAATACCTAGTTTGGTAATAATACCTATGGTTTTAAAGTTTGGTTTTTCAAAGCCCGCTAATAAGCTTTTGGCGTCTACTTTTTTGCTGAGCTGGCAATAAGTCACCTGCGCAATGGCCATAACAGTAAATACGAGTGCGGTAGCAATACCACAACCGGCTCCGCCAAAAGCTGGTAGGCCAAATAAGCCATTGATAAAAATATAATTGAGTGGAATGTTTACCGCAAGCCCTAGTAGGCTAATATAAAATGCAGGCTTGGTCATCCCCATGCCTTCGGTCATATTTCTATAAACGGTAAAAATTAAAAAGCCAAACACACCCCACTTAACAAAATGAATGTAGTCAAAGGCAAGTCCAGCAATTGCTGGGGTGGTGTTTAGCTGTAAAATAACAGTATTGGCAAGCTGCGCCGCACTAAAACCAGCAATACTTAAAAGGAGTGTTAAATAAAGGGCTTGCTGAAAATAATGGCTGATGCCGTTACGATCTTTAGCACCAGCGAATTGGGCAATAACGCCCGTTAATGCTAATAAAATCCCTTGTATTGCTAATAAAATTGGGTTCCATATCCCCGTTGCAATTGATAGTGCAGCTAAATCGGTAGGGCTCACTTGTCCGGCCATAATGGTGTCAACCACAGACATTAATACTAAAGTTACTTGTGCTAAAAAAACGGGAACGGCAAGAGAAAGTAAACGTTTGGCTTCCCAACTACAAAAAGTCATAAAAAACAGCTATTCAGAAAAACATAGTCGCATTGTAATCTATTGTGATCTGCCAAGCTATGCTGGTGGTCGGTGTTTGTATTTAATTCATCTTGATGGTGAAAATAACCATGAATAAGTGCTATTAAGTGAATGATTTTGTCTTTTGATACGTTAAACTAGTACTTTTGTAAGAAATAGAAGCGATTTTTATGTTTACCGGTATTATTCAAACTCAAGCAACGGTAGTTTCTAAAACCCATGCACAGGGCGTATTGCGTCTGGTAGTTTCTGTCAATGAGCAATACGTGAAGCATTTAGACTTAGGTGCCAGCATCGCTATAAATGGTTGCTGTTTGACTGTGGTAAAAGTAGAGCTAAGTAATCACGATGTGGTTGCTCAAGTGCATTTTGATGTTATTGACGAAACTCTGCAGCTAACTAATCTTGGGCAACTGGAATTGGGTAGTTTAGTTAATTACGAGCGTTCAGTGTCATTTGGTACTGAGTTGGGTGGGCATATTGTATCTGGACATATTCATTGCACCGCAAAAATTGCGCAAATAGTGAAGTTAGAAAACAACTACAAAATACAGCTCAGCCTGCCACAAAAATGGCAAAAATATGTGTTATACAAAGGATTTGTATCTGTTAATGGTGCAAGTTTAACGGTGGGTAATATTGATGAGTTTGGCTTTTGGTTGCATCTAATACCAGAAACACTCGATATAACTAATTTAGGTGAAGCCGTTGTGGGTGATGAGTTCAATATTGAAGTCGACCAGCAAACCTACACAATTATAAACACCGTTGAAAACTACATGCGCCAACATAGCTAAAATATTTGTTCGTCATCGCTGTCCACATGTAACTCTAACTTCTTACGTGCATAGTCTATATGCATGTTCAAGTGTATAAGGTTACAACAGGCACTACATTCTTCATAGTAGTCTTGATCGCCCATACTGGCATCGAGATCTAAATGAATATGGTGTCCACAATGTGGACAGGCGATGCGTTGTGATAAAAAGTCTTTCATAATAACACCTCATAAAAACTAAGTTTTTTTACGTGGGTAGCACACAACGGGCTTACACTAAATATAGTGCTTATATCTTGTTTACTGCATTTATTTTAGTTTACGAGTTTAGTCTAGTAAGTTTATTAGTTTATCAACGTGCTCTTTAGCCTGATTTAGATAATGACCCGCAAAAATGTTAGCGTTGTTTAAAACAGGGTAAAGCTGATAAACAAGCTTACGTTGCTCATAACCCTGTGCTAAAGGGTAGTGGTGCTTGTAGGTATCATAAAAATCCTCTGGAAGGGGAGCATAGAGCTCGCTCATAGCAATATCGACTTCCCGATCACCGTAATAGCAGGCGGGGTCAAACAAGGTCGGAATGTTATTTACAAAGCCCAGGTTACCACGCCAAAAATCGCCATGTAATAATGAGGGTAAAACATGATGATTATGCAGTGTCTCTTTTACTAAATTTATTAGTTGTTCGGGGTCTGAAAGTACAATGTCTTTTTCAGCTAATAGTTGTAATTGCCAACCAATACGTTCTTCTGCAAAAAATACATCCCATTTTTTATGCCACTGATTAGGCTGAAGCGTTGAGCTTAAATAATTGTCGGTATCAAAACCAAACATCGCTTGCTGGTGTTTCTGATGTAACATGGCAAGATGCTCCCCCATAGTTGACCAATGAGTGTGGGGAAGCTCGTCAAATGTAAGCCACTCTAATACAATGAAGGCGTATTCTATATTGGCCCCAGTTATAATACAGTCTGGCACCATAAATACACTGTTTTGAGTAAGCTGTTTTAAGCCTTGAGCTTGAGCCTCAAAGCGCTCTAGCTCATGTTTTTGCCCAACTTTAACTAAGTAATTGTGCTTGCCATCGCTTAAATGAAACAACTTATCGGTGGATGTGTTTTGCAACTGACGTTTATGGGTGTGTTTAAAATCATAATGGATAGCCTGGCTGATCTCTTGATTGATTGTTTTCCACATAACAATAGTCACCTTTTAAACCTATAAATAAACTATGGCAAAAAGGGATTAAATAAACAAATTAATCGGTGTAAAATTAATACTATCAATTTCTGATACAAATCACTGAAATGGAATAAAAATGAATAAAAGTTTTATCACTAACTTATTAGCAGCGTGTTGTGTTGTTATTGGTTTTGTATTTGAACAAACCATTGTACTTTCTGTGGGCTTATTTGCACTCTCCGGTGCAGTTACAAACTTACTCGCTATTCATATGCTGTTTGAAAAAGTGCCGTTTTTATATGGTTCGGGTGTAATTGCACTTAAGTTTGAAAGTTTTAAAGTGGCTATAAGAAACTTAATACTTACGGAGTTCTTTTCTGAGCATAAAATAGACAAGCTTCTAAGCAAGGCTCAACCAACGATAGACTTTGAGTCAGTTATTTATAAGGTGGATTTAAATCCCGCATTCGATAATTTGTTAGTGGTTATTGAGCAATCACAATTTGGTAGCATGCTTGCAATGTTTGGCGGCACTGAAGCCGTTGAGCCAATGCGAGAAAAGTTTATTGAAAAAATGCAATCATCACTGGTGCAAATAAGCGACACCGACGATTTTAAAACACTATTAATCGATATGTTAACCCAAGGTAATAACGCGGAAAGTTTGCATAATACGGTGCTTAAGTTAGTGGATGAACGCTTAGATGAACTCACCCCTAAAATGGTGAAAGAAATAATTCAAACCATGATCCGCGAACACTTAGGTTGGCTCGTTGTATGGGGTGGGGTGTTTGGTGGCTTATTTGGTTTGTTGGCAGCGCTTATTTAATAATAAATATACGTTAAGCAGGTACTAAGCCCTGCTTAACGTGTTTGACTCGAGTAAATTAAACGCATTTAAAACCTGTAATATTATTTAGACCCCGCCATAATAACCACAAGCGGTTTGTTTGCTTTTGCTAAATCTCTTATTGACGTACTAGTAGACGCTTCAATATTTAAAAAGCGTGCTGATTTATTTAAATCATACAGCGCTACAAAATCACCCATTGATAAATCATTACAGAGTAATTTTTTGCCAATTACATGTTTACTAATTCGCAGATCTTTCATGGCTCTGTGAAGTGTCAACCTTTTGTTAGATGCAACGGCCATACAAGCTTGGGTACCGGGTGATGAGTCAGCGGCAACAAAGGTGGTTGCCATTACAGGTGCTGTTAATATTGCTGCGCCCAATAATACCGTTGAATATAGAGTTGCTTTAAAAGAAATCATAGTATTTGCCTCTTTGTTTATGTGCAACTTAAGTATTGCCTAATGTAGCCGGAATGTTGTTAACTGAATGGGGTAAGCTGTAAGAAGATGTGTATATAAATCGTGCAATTTTGTAGGTATATGAAAAGTTGTTCATAAATAATTTATTTTTGACACACTTTAGCGTTTTCCTACTGAAATATTTTTTCAGGCTGTTATTATCGCGCCCTAAATTTGTGGCATTTATATTTTTGGAGCGCAATTGTGAATAAAACGTTAGCAAGTTACTACCAGCAAGCTTATGCGTGTGAGCAACAGCATTTTAACCAATGTTTTTATTGCGGCTGTGAGGCAACAGAGCGCGATCATTGCCCGCCATTGCATATGCTACAAAGTATTATAGATTTAGGTGAAGAAGCTGACTTTGTTGCCATTGCAGCCTGTTACGAATGCCATGCATTACTTCACAATGAGCGATTAATGACCATTGATGAGCGATTTAGCAAACTTAAAAAGAAATTATCTAATAAGTATGCAAAACCTCTGCGTGTTTACAACATGTGGGAAGAAAACGAACTCGCTGATATGAGTGATGAATTTGCGCATAGTATTCAAGCAGGTATGAAGCTAGGTAAAGAAGCGGCTGAGCGACTCGCCTTTACGGGCTTTAGTTATGCCACTGAGGAAGCACGTGTCACAGTGCGTGAAAAAACTAAAGAGTTTGATGTTGAAGGCACTGTATTTACCGATTTCAAAGAAGCGCTTAACTATTGCATTACTGTATTAAAAGTACAAAAAAGTGACTTTTATAAAATTTTAGTGGAAGACTATCAAGGTGATTTTAATAAGGCATTGAGTCAATACAGACATCGTCATGATAAAGTTACAGCCGCAAAAGATGGTAATACATTGATTAAAGATTTTTCAAAATTACATAAGCAAAATTCGGATTTTGTAACACGAACGGTTAAACACTTTATAAGTAAAGATCCATCGCTCACCACCGAAGGAGCTCTGGATAAGCTTTATAACAATTATATAAAAAAATAATTACAGAAATTCACCTTAAATAACCGCCTTTTCACCTGTTTTTTTAGCTTTATGCGTTTGCTTTCGCTAAAGTAGTAAAAAAACAGGAGAACCTAAAAACATGCAAAAATTTGCTCCCTCATTGTTAGCTGTTGGTTTAGCAGCAGCACTTGTTGGTTGCCAAGAAAGCGGCCCACAAGATGACAAAGTAACCATTAATAAAAACCCATACCCAAGTACTTACCAACCGGTAGCGACATCAAGCACGTTAATCACCAATGCGACTGTATTAACAGGGACGGGTGAGCGTTTAGATGAAGCTGATGTATTAATTGTCGACGGTAAAGTGCAGCAAATTGGTAAAGATTTAACCGCTGATGCAGATACCACCATCGACGCACAAGGTAAATGGGTAACACCAGGCATTATTGACGTTCATTCACATTTAGGTGCTTATCCAAATCCATCGGTTGAGTCTCATCAAGATGGTAACGAAATGACCAGTCCAAATACGGCAGAAGTATGGGTTGAGCATTCAATTTGGCCACAAGATCCAGGTTTCAATCGCGCACGTGAAGGCGGTATTACGTCATTACAAATTTTACCGGGTTCGGCTAATTTATTCGGTGGACGTGGCGTTACCCTTAAAAATGTACCGGCTCACACCATGCAAGGAATGAAATTTCCTGATGCGCCATACGGTTTAAAAATGGCATGTGGTGAAAATCCTAAACGTGTTTACGGTCGTAAAGGCGTATTACCGATGACACGTATGGGTAATATGGCAGGATATCGTACAGCTTGGATTGGCGCTCAAGAATATAAGCGTGAGTGGGATAAATACGATGCTGATTACGCTGCGGGTAAAAACCCAGAAGCTCCACATCGTGATATTAAATACGATACATTACGCGGTGTTTTAGAAGGTGACGTTCGTATTCATAATCACTGCTACAAAGCAGAAGAAATGGCGATGATGATCGACCTTTCTAAAGAGTTTAATTATCATGCGGGCACATTCCACCACGGAATTGAAGCCTATAAAATTGCTGATTTATTAGCTGAAAATGGCTCGTGTGCAGCACTTTGGCCAGACTGGTGGGGCTTTAAAATGGAAGCCTACGATATGGTGCAAGAGAACGTAGCTATTGTTGATGCAGTTAAAAACTCATGTGCTGTTGTGCACTCAGATTCTGACACGACGATTCAACGCTTAAACCAAGAAGCCGCTAAAGTAATGTACAGTGCAAACCAAAATGGGTTTGATATTTCTGAGCAGCATGCAATTAAGTGGATCACAGCTAACGCCGCTAAATCGTTAGGTATTGAAGATAAAACAGGCTCACTTGAAGCAGGCAAACAAGCTGATGTTGTTATTTGGAATCAAAGCCCGTTTAGTGTTTATGCAAAAGCAGAGCAAGTGTTTGTTGATGGTGCAAAAGTTTACGATAGAAACGATAGCGCATTCCAAGCACAAAGTGATTTTATGTTAGGTCAACAATAAGGAGCACCCAGAATGAAAAAATTATCACGTTCGTTTTCGCTTTCTCTGGTTGCTGCAGGGCTATTAGCATCGGGTACCGTGAGCGCAGAGTCACTGGCAATTATTAATGCAACTTTGCATACATCTTCAGATCAAGGTGTATTAGAAGGAGCTAGCATAGTTATGAATGATGGCAAAATCACTGCCATTAACCCTAGCGATTTTAAAGTTGACAAAGTTATTGATGCTCAAGGTCAAATAGTGACCCCAGGTTTTATAGCCAGTGTAAACCAGCTTGGTTTAGTTGAAGTAGGTGCGGTTGCCGGTTCTCGCGATGCAGGAGAAGACAAAGCGGGTATCGATTTTGATGCAAGCTTGGCATTTAATCCTCGTTCAAGCTTAATACCTTATGCACGTAAAGGCGGTATTACTCGCGATTTGATCACCCCTTACGGTGGTGACAGCATATTTGCAGGCCTTGCAAGTGTTGTTGATTTAAGTGGTAGCTTTGAAAGCGTAGATAAAAAGCAAGCTGCACTAGTGGTTCATTTAGGTGAGCGTAGTAAAGGTTCTCGTGCATTTACCTTGCAAACGCTTATTAAAAAATTAGATGAGCATCAAACCAAAGCAAGTAAAGACGCTAAAAAAGACGACGCTAAGCCAAGTGCTGAAGACACGGTAATGGCTAAAGTACTAAAAGGCGATATACCATTACTAATTAGTGTGTCGCGTGCATCAGATATTGTTGAACTAATAAAAGTGAAACAGCAGTTTGGCGTAAACATTGTCCTTAATGGCGCTCAAGATGCCGTTGTAGTTAAAGATCGCATCGCTAAAGCAGGCATTCCTGTGATCATTAGTGCAATGGATAACTTACCAGGTAGCTTTGATTCGTTGCATGCGAGCTTGAATAATGCCGGCATACTAGAAAAAGCCGGTGTTAAAGTGCTACTAACTGTGGGTGGTGACGCAAGTCACAATGTTTACCAGCTTCGCTACGATGCCGGTAACGCAGTGTCTTACGGTATGAGCCAGCAAGGCGCATTAAAGGCCATGACTTCGAATGTGGCTGATGTATTTGGTATTAACGCGGGTAGCCTAGAAGTAGGTAAAGCCGCTGATGTTGTTATGTGGAGTAACGACCCGTTTGAGCTGAGCAGCCACGTGAATAAAATGTTTATCAATGGTGTTGAGGTTAGTACTGAATCTCGCCAAGATAAACTGCGTGAGCGCTATACAACAGAGTCGAACATGCCACGCGCATACACAAAATAAACTTTTAAAGTTGAATTGAAAAGGCCGCATTAGCGGCCTTTTTCTTAGGCACAAAAAAGGCGCTCTGTGAGCGCCTTTTCATTCATTTAATCGATTTATACTAGTTTAGATAAAATCTCGTTAAATGTCGTGCTTGGACGCATTGCTTTGAAGGCTGCATCGTCATTTGGCTGGAAGTAACCGCCAATGTTCATTGCAGGACCCTGTGCATCGTTTAGCTCGTTAACAATTTGCTCTTTGTTGGTTTCAAGGTCGCTAGCAATTTGTGTAAATTGCGCTTTAAGCTCGCTATCTTCATTTTGCTTAGCAAGTTCTTGAGCCCAGAATAAAGATAAGAAGAAATGAGAACCACGGTTATCAATCTCTTTAACTTTGCGTGAAGGTGACTTGTTTTCAGCTAGGAATGTGCCCGTTGCTTTATCAAGCGTATCAGCAAGTACTTGTGCCTTGTTGTTACCCGTTGTTGTGCTTAGGTGTTCAAGTGACGCAGCAAGTGCTAAGAACTCACCTAAAGAATCCCAACGTAAGTGGTTTTCTTTTTCAAACTGTTGAACGTGCTTAGGAGCAGAACCACCGGCACCTGTTTCAAATAAACCACCGCCATTCATCAGTGGCACAATTGAAAGCATTTTAGCACTAGTACCCAATTCTAAAATTGGGAATAAATCTGTTAGGTAATCACGTAATACGTTACCTGTTACAGAAATCGTATCTTTACCTTCTTTGATGCGTGCTAGTGAGAATAAGGTTGCATCCATTGGCGATAAAATTTGAATATCTAGGCCAGCAGTATCATGATCTGGCAAGTATTTGTTCACTTTTTTGATTAGCTCAGCATCGTGTGCACGTTCTGCATCTAACCAGAAAATAGCCGGATTACCAGTTGCGCGAGCGCGGTTTACTGCAAGTTTAACCCAATCTTGAATTGGTGCATCTTTAACCTGACACATACGCCAGATATCGCCTTGCTCAACACTGTGCTCAAGTAGGGTGTTGCCGTTTGTGTCAACAACACGAATAGTACCGTCAGCTTTTGCTTCAAATGTTTTGTCATGTGAGCCGTATTCTTCCGCTTTTTGAGCCATAAGGCCAACGTTTGGTACGCTACCCATAGTTGTAGGATCAAAAGCACCGTGCTGTTTACAAAAATCAATCGTTGCTTGGTAAACGCCAGAGTAACAACGATCTGGAATTACAAAGCTTGTGTCTTGTAATTTATCGTCTTTATTCCACATTTGACCGCTTGAACGAATTGCAGCAGGCATAGAAGCATCGATGATCACATCACTTGGTACGTGTAAGTTTGTAATACCACGATGAGAATCAACCATGGCGATAGCAGGGCGGTTAGCGTAAACCGCTTGAATGTCTGCTTCAATTTCTTCGCGCTTAGCGTCATCTAATGTTTGAATTTTAGAGTACACATCGCCTAGACCGTTATTTACATCAACACCTAGCTCTTCAAAAAGTGCACCGTGTTTTGCAAAAACGTCTTTGTAGAATACTTTTACAGCGTGACCAAAGATGATTGGATCAGATACTTTCATCATGGTTGCTTTCATATGAAGCGAAAATAACACGCCTTTTTCTTTAGCTGCATTGATTTCAGCTTCTAGGAATGCTTGTAATTTTGCTGCACTAATACGTGATGCATCAATTACTTCACCAGCAAGTAATGGCGTGCTTTGCTTAAGTACAGTGATATCGCCATTAGCCGCTACGTGTTCGATACGAACATCCGTTGCTTCATCAACAGTTAGTGATTGCTCAGAACCAAAGAAGTCACCTTCTTCCATGCTTGCAACGTATGATTGTGAATCTTTGCTCCACGCGCCCATTGAATGTGGGTTATTACGTGCATACTCTTTCACTGAACCTGGTGCACGACGGTCAGAGTTACCTTCACGAAGTACAGGGTTTACTGCGCTGCCTTTAATTTTATCGTAGGCTGCTTGAATCGCTTTCTCTTCATCGTTTTTAGGTTCAACCGGGTATTCTGGAAGTGCATAACCTTTTTCTTGAAGCTCTTTAATTACAGCGCGAAGTTGTGGAACTGATGCACTAATGTTCGGTAATTTAATGATGTTAGCTTCTGGTGTTTTTGCCATTTCGCCAAGTTCTGCAAGTGCATCACCAATGCGTTGTTCTTCTGTTAGGTAATCCGGGAAGCTCGCAATTACACGACCAGCTAATGAGATGTCGCGTGTTTCAACTTCAACACCTGCCGCATTTGTGTATGCTTGGATAATAGGTAACAACGAATAAGTTGCTAGTGCCGGAGCTTCGTCCGTTTTTGTATAGATAATTTTTGATGTCATCATCATTCCTAGATAGTAGGCCGCATTGGCCAAATTCAACAATGCAAAGAAATCATCGCCTAATACTTTTAAATTAAGCATTAGTACATGCAATGAGTAGTCTGTTAGGTGTTGGTACTCGTATAACCTAAACAAGGTGAGAATAATCACACCTGACGGACTAGTGTCTTTTATAACTAAAATTTATGTAAATACAAACTAGCCATTAGGCTAAAGTAATTACGTTTTACAGGATAAAGAGTGTAACAAGCTTGGCTAAAAAGGGCTAGGATTACACGCCAGACGCCAGCAGTTAAACTTCTAATACTGAAATTATTGGGGTAGATAAAATAAAATCAAGGAGTGGGGTTGAATTAACAAACAATGAGGCAATTTATATTGGGGTGGTTAGGGATTTTTAAGAAATTAAGCGAGGATCTAAACAGGTCACTCGCTTTAGTCTCATAATTACAATCACCCTATAATATCGCCATTAGGCGCTATATTAGTAGCGTGTAGACCTTTAGGGCCCTGTTGTAATTCGAAGGTAACATCTTGACCAGCTTTAAGTGTCTTGTATCCGTCCATTACAATTGTGGAGTAATGAGCAAAAATGTCGTTCTCGCAACCGTCTTCTACGATGAAACCAAAACCTTTGGCGTTGTTGAACCATTTGACTTTACCACAAGCCATACTTCTACATCCTTCTATAAGTTGACTAATTTAGTTATCCTAAACTGTATTGTTTGCTAGACTGACTAAGGTTTAATCAATCACCATTTGACTGTAGTTTATTTAAGCAACCAGTCAAGTGTTTTAGGTTATTTTTTAACATTTTATTTATTTTTTTATTCAAGTTTGCTTGAGTTACAAAGACAAGACTATATTTAATTATGAGTGGTATGAAAGATTCTGGTGTTATCGACACCGTTCGCGATAGTGAAAAGCAAAAGTTGCAGCCACCGCGAAAATATAAAGTTGTGTTAAACAACGATGATTACACGCCGATGGATTTTGTAATAGAGATCTTAATGACGTTTTTTAATATGGATAGCGATAGAGCAACTGATGTGATGCTGCAAATACATCAGCAAGGTAAGGGTATATGTGGTGTTTATAGCGCCGACGTAGCACATACTAAGGCTGAGCAAGTTAACCGCTACTCAAGGGATAACGAGCATCCACTGCTATGTAGTTGTGAGCAGGAATAAATACCATAAAGGTGAACTTTCATCTTTGAAGTGCGGTATAAAATTATTATCTCTGTAAGGGGTTGCCAATGCTAAATAAAGACTTAGAACTAACTTTGAACACCGCGTTTCGTGAAGCGCGTACACGTCGTCATGAGTTTATGACCGTAGAGCATCTTTTACTCGCTCTACTCGACAATCCATCAGCTGGAGAAGCGCTCAATGCGTGTGGTGTTGACGTTTCTGGATTAAAAACAGAGTTACTTGAATTTATTGATGAAACCACACCGGTTATTCCCGATTTAGAAGAAGAACGCGAAACTCAACCAACACTTGGCTTTCAGCGTGTATTACAGCGCGCGGTATTTCATGTGCAATCTTCGGGTAAAAATGAGGTGACTGGCGTGAATGTGCTGGTGGCTATTTTTTCTGAACAAGAAAGCCAAGCAGTGTATTTACTTAAAAAGAATGATATTTCTCGACTTGATATTGTTAACTTTATTTCTCATGGAATTGCCAAAGGTGACGACGAATTAGGCGATGACACCGACGACATTCATGAAGAGGTACAAGAAGTAGCAAGTGAGGAAGCGAGCAAGCTCGACAGCTTTACTACAAACCTTAATATACACGCTAAAGAGGGTAACATTGACCCGCTTGTTGGTCGTGACAGCGAAGTAGAGCGCACAGTGCAAGTGCTGTGTCGTCGTAAAAAGAATAACCCATTACTGGTTGGTGAAGCCGGCGTTGGTAAAACAGCCATTGCCGAGGGCTTAGCCTATCGTATTGTTAATGAACAAGTACCTGAAGTTATTGCAGATGCGGTTGTGTACTCTTTAGATATGGGTGCGTTACTTGCCGGTACCAAATACCGAGGCGATTTTGAAAAACGCTTTAAAAGTTTATTAAAAGAGTTACAAGCAAAACCGGGTTCAATTTTATTTATTGATGAAATTCACACCATCATTGGTGCAGGTGCTGCCTCGGGCGGGGTAATGGATGCTTCAAACTTAATTAAGCCGTTACTTTCAAGTGGGCAATTACGCTGCATGGGTTCTACCACTTACGGTGAGTATAAAAATATTTTTGAAAAAGATCGCGCCTTAGTTCGCCGTTTTCAAAAAATTGATGTGCTTGAACCTAGCGTTGAAGATACCACCAAAATTCTTAACGGTTTAAAAGAACGTTACGAAGCACACCATGGTATTCGTTACACGCAAAAAGCGTTAAAAGCAGCCGCCGAGCTAAGTGCAAAGTATATTAATGAACGTCACTTACCTGATAAAGCGATTGATGTTATTGATGAAGCGGGCGCAAGCCAACGTTTACTGCCTACGTCTAAGCGTAAAAAAACCATTGGTGTATCTGATATTGAGATGATTGTGTCAAAAATGGCGCGCATTCCACCACAAAATGTGTCGTCTTCTGATAAAGAAACGCTGAAAAACTTAGACCGTAATTTAAAAATGTTGGTGTTTGGACAAGATCAATCCATTGATGCATTAACTTCTGCTATTCGCTTATCGCGCTCAGGTTTAGCAAACGAGAACAAACCGGTTGGTTCGTTCTTATTTGCAGGCCCAACAGGGGTAGGTAAAACAGAGGTTACCAAGCAATTAGCTAAATGTATGGGTGTTGAGTTTATTCGTTTTGATATGTCTGAATACGTTGAGCGCCATGCGGTGAGCCGTTTAATTGGTGCGCCTCCGGGTTATGTAGGTTTTGAACAAGGCGGCTTATTAACAGAAGCGGTGATCAAAAACCCACATGCAGTGGTATTGCTGGATGAAATTGAAAAAGCGCATCCTGATATCTACAACATTTTATTACAAGTTATGGATCACGGTACGCTAACAGATAATAACGGCCGAAAAGCTGACTTTAGAAACGTAGTAGTGGTGATGACCACCAATGCCGGCGTGCAAGAAACCACGCGTAAGTCGATTGGTTTTAGTGAGCAAGATCACACACACGATGCAATGGGTGAAATTAACAAAGTATTTTCACCTGAATTTAGAAACCGCTTAGATAATATTATTTGGTTTAATCACCTCGAGAAAGAGGTTATTTTGCAAGTGGTTGATAAATTTGTTGTTGAGTTACAAGCGCAACTGGATAAGAAGTCAGTTAACCTTGAGCTTACCTCAAAAGCACGTGAGTGGTTGGCTGACAAAGGCTATGACAAAGCAATGGGCGCACGTCCTATGGCACGTGTTATTCAAGAAGATCTTAAAAAGCAATTGGCTAACGAAATACTGTTTGGTGAGCTAATTTCTGGCGGTACGGTAAAAGTATCGGTTAAAGATAAAAAGCTGCGTTTTGATTACGAGAGTGACTTAACGCCAGCCTAACCTAAAAAAGTTAGCAATTTAAAAAGCCTGCTTTATGCAGGCTTTTTTTATTTGCCAAAGAAATAGGCAACAAAAAACCCAGCAAAGGCTGGGTTTTTTGTTTATTAAATGTAATTACTGGCTACTACCATTAATTACATTTAATAAACGCTTAAAGCTAGTTTTCACTAGCCAAAAACTAAATCTCGTTTACGCACTTACTTAGCGAGCACGGAATACGATACGACCTTTCGATAAATCGTAAGGAGTCATTTCTACCGTTACTTTATCGCCGGTTAAAATACGGATATAGTTTTTGCGCATTTTACCTGAAATATGAGCCACAACTACGTGACCATTTTCTAGCTCAACTCGGAACATTGTATTTGGTAAAGTATCAAGGACTGTCCCTTGCATTTCGATTACGTCTTCTTTCGCCATGTTTAGCGTAACACCTCTTTAATAGTTAAACGCTGCAGATTTTGCCCAAAATACGGCAATAAGTAAAGGCGCAGGGGCTATTTTTGTAAATTAAATAGCCACCCACTGGTCATTGAGCTGTTTTTGGGCGGGTAAAAACTGGGTTTTATACTTCATTTTGTCGCATTCATCTATTTGATAGCCTAAATAAACAAACTGTTTGTGTTGCTGTTTAGCAAATTTAAGCTGCTGTAATATCATTACAGTGCCTAAACTAAAGTGTTCGTAGTCAGGGTCAAAAAATGTATAAATAGCCGAAATAGCGTTGTCCATACAATCAGTTACAGCAACGGCCACTAAGTTTTCTTGATCCCAAAGCTCTATAAAGGTGATGGTTAACCAGCTACAAAACAAAAAGCTTTGAAATTGTGATTTATCAGGTGGATACATAGAACCGTCTTGGTGGCGCAAGCTAATGTATTTACTGTAAAGTGGATAGTATTGTTCGCGTTCAACCTGTGAATATTTTACCTCAAAGCGGTTTTTTGCTTTGTTAAGTTTACGTTTTTGCGATTTTGTCGGCATAAACTCATCAGCTAAAACGCGCACAGAACTACACGCGCTGCAAATAGGGCAGTGCGGACGATAAATTTGGTTACCACTGCGACGAAAGCCTAATCCTAATAATGACTCAAACCTGTTGCTGCTATAACAACTTGGGTCGAGTATCACCAGCAGTTGCTCTTGGCGATCAGGTAAATAACTGCATTCAAACGGTTTTCTTAGGCCTATACGAGCCGGAAGTTGTTCATTCATATATCGCGATTAGCTCCTGTGGCTGCCACATACTGGCAGCTGGGGTGTAACACTGTGCTTTATTAAGTTTAGTTAAAAATTCTTCACGTGGAATCACGCTGGCACCTAACGACATTAAATAAGGATTTTCTAATTGGCAATCAATAAAATGCGCATCATGGCGCTTAAGCCAATTAACCAGCGCCCACATCGCCAGTTTGGAGCAATTTGTTTGATGATGAAACATTGATTCACCACAAAAAACGCCAGTTTGCATAATCCCATATAAGCCGCCTAGAAGCTCTCCCTCGCGCCATACCTCTAAACTATGAGCTAAGCCATTGTAATGCGCTTTTATGTACGCCTGTTGCATTTGCGGGGTGATCCAAGTGCCATCGGTATCAAGACGTTGATCGCGGCACGCTTCTATCACTTCTTCAAAGGCATGGTTAATAGTTACGGTGACCGGGTGCTTTTTTAAATGTTTTCGCAAGCTTTTACTAACATGAAAGTCATCAAGCTCAACAATACCGCGTTCACTGGGTGACCACCACATAATTGGCTCGTGCTCACTAAACCACGGAAAAATACCAGATAAATAAGCATTTTTTAACCGCGTTAACGATAAACATCCACCAATGGCAAGCAAACCATCTGGATCATCTAATGCATGGCTGGGATCAGGAAAAGCAAATTGGCTTTGAGCGAGTTGATAAAGTTGTTTAGTCATAACACCGATTGAATAACTGCATGGTCAAGACAAAGTGTAACCTGTTGCTTTAAAATCACAAACCACAAATTGTTGTGTTCTCTATAGGGTTGAGCAGGGCTTACATTGCTGTTAGGTAAATTTTAGGCATAAAAAAAGCGCGTTAAAAAACGCGCTTAATTAAATGGTAAACTAATCGAATTAGCTAACCACTTTTACTGGTACAGCTTCACCTGCGTTGAACTTAGTTGTCATTGCTTCTTCAACAGGTGTAAACGATGTAAGGTCAATACCTTCAACCGCAGACTTGTACTCTTCCATAGTCGGGAAACGACCAAGAACAGAAGATAGAACTACAACTGGCGTAGAACCTAGTAGTGATTCACCTTTTTTCTCAGATGTATCGGCTACTACACGGCCTTGGAAAAGACGTGTTGATGTTGCGATAACAGTATCACCTGGTTCTGCTTTTTCTTGGTTACCCATACATAGGTTACAACCAGGACGTTCTAGGTATAAAATATTTTCATACTTGGTACGTGCAGCCGTTTTTGGTTTTGCATCGTCAAATTCAAAACCTGCGTATTTAGCAAGAATATCCCAATCGCCTTCCGCTTTAAGCTCATCAACAATGTTGTATGTTGGTGGCGCAACAACTAATGGCGCATTGAATGAGATAGAACCGTTTTTCTTCTCAAGGTTACGTAACATGTGAGCAATAATTTTCATATCGCCTTTGTGAACCATACACGAACCAACAAAACCTAAATCAACAGGCTTGTCGTTGTAAAAAGAAACAGGGCGGATCACATCGTGAGTATAACGCTTAGAAACATCATCGTTATTTACGTCTGGATCGGCAATCATTGGTTCAACGATTTGGTCCAAATCAACTACAACTTCTGCGTGGTATTTAGCGTTGTCGTCTGGAGAAAGTGCTGGCTCTTCACCAGATTGAATACCTGCAATACGCTTGTCGGCTAAGTCGATTAGACCTTGTAGCGTTTGTGCTTCGTTTTCCATACCTTTGTTGATCATGATTTGGATACGTGACTTAGCAAGTTCAATTGACTTAATTAACGTTTCATCATTTGAAATACAGATTGACGCTTTCGCTTTCATTTCTGCAGTCCAGTCAGTGAAAGTAAACGCTTGGTCAGCCATTAGGGTACCAATATGAACTTCAATGATACGACCTTGGAACACGTTTTCGCCACCAAATTGCTTAAGCATTTGCGCTTGTGTTGCATGTACAACATCGCGGAAATCCATGTGCTTAGCCATTTTACCTTTAAACGTTACTTTAACTGAATCAGGAATTGGCATCGCTGATTCACCGGTTGCAAGTGCAACAGCAACAGTACCTGAATCGGCACCAAAGGCAACACCTTTAGACATACGTGTATGCGAGTCACCACCAATGATGATAGCGCGATCATCAATTGTAATGTCGTTCAATACTTTGTGAATAACGTCAGTCATTGCATGGTAAACGCCTTTCGGGTCACGTGCAGTGATCAAACCAAACTTATTCATAAACGCCATTAGTTTAGGAATGTTTGCTTGTGCTTTGCTATCCCATACTGATGCTGTATGACAACCAGACTGATAGGCACCATCAACAAGAGGTGAAATCGTTGAAGCAGCCATTGCTTCTAATTCTTGTGCTGTCATTGGACCGGTTGTATCTTGCGAACCAACGATGTTCACTTTAACGCGAACGTTTGAGCCTGCGTGAAGTGGCGTATCTGATAGTACACCTACCGCATTACGGTTAAAGATTTTTTCAACCGCTGTTAAGCCTTGGCCTTCGTGTGAGATTTCTTTTGAAGGTGCATAAACAAGCGGCGTTTCAATGCCAAGAGTTTCAGCAGCAAACGTTTGTAGTTTTTTACCGAATACAACAGCGTAAGAACCACCGGCTCTCATGAATTCAACTTTTTGCGGTGTGAACGCTGATGAAATATCAACAAGCTCTTTATCGCCGTTATAAAGCTTCTTCTCTTTAGTATTGATTGTTAATACAGTACCCGTAGCAACAGAGTAGGCTTCTTCAAGCACTGCATCACCATTTGCATCAGTTACTGTATTGCCGTCTGCATCTACTTTTTTAACCCAGTTTTTAAGGTCAAGACCAATACCGCCAGTTACATCAACCGTTGTTAAGAAGATTGGCGCAATACCATTTGTACCTGCAACAACAGGTGCAATGTTGATGAAAGGAACGTATGGGCTTGCTTGTTTACCAGCCCAAAGTGCTACGTTATTCACACCAGACATACGAGATGAACCAACGCCCATGGTGCCTTTTTCAGCAATAAGCATTACTTTAGCGTTAGGGTGTTTCTTTTGGAGAGCAACAATTTCTTGTTGTGCTTCTTCAGTGATCATGCACTTACCGTGTAATTCACGGTCAGCACGTGAGTGTGCTTGGTTACCTGGAGACAGTAAATCAGTTGAGATGTCGCCTTCACCAGCAATGTAAGTTACTACTTCGATTTTTTTTTCGATGTCAGGTAGTTTTGTGAAGAATTCAGCTTTTGAGAAGCTCTCTAGTAATTCTTTAGCAATTGCATTACCTGCTTCGTAGGCCGCTTTTAAGCGTTCCATATCTGCATCGTATAAGAATACCTGAGTTTTCAATACTTCTGCAGCCTGCGCTGCGATTTTTGCGTCATCAGCAAAGGCTAAATCAATTAGCATTTCAATTGATGGGCCGCCTTTCATGTGTGAAAGTAGTTCGAATGCAAACTCTGGAGTGATCTCTGCAACGTGCTCTTCACCTAAAATGATTTCTTTTAGAAACTGTGCTTTAACGCCCGCAGCACTGGTTGTTCCAGGTAAAGTATTAAAAATAAAGAAATGCAGTGAATCTTTACGGTGCTCGTTATTAGTATCTTTAATTTGATTAATTATTTCTGATACTAGTTCAGCGCTATCGATTGGTTGTGGGCTTAATCCAAGCTCCGTTTTACGGGTTTGGATTTCTTCCATATATTTTGTATACAAACTCATAGAAAACTCTCGGTAATTTACTTGATATGAAGTTAAGCATTTTAACTGATTTTACAGTTTCTAGTAATGCCTAAATGAATAAAGCTTTTATTCCTGACGATAATTATAGCTAGTTTTACTTATATAATTTGACGGTATTTGTTGCTCACCCTTAGATCCTATCGTACCTGAGTCATTAATTGTATAAATAAGACTAATTTTAACTATAAATATAGTGAATATTGGTGCGAGTGCAATTATCTCGGGCGTAATGTTTGGGCACAAAAAAGGGCTGAAAATTCAGCCCCAAAAGTATGCTATGTATGCTTATAGGTTATCTAAAAAGCGTTCTGCATCAAGTGCAGCCATACAGCCAGTACCCGCAGAAGTAATCGCTTGACGGTAAATATGATCAGACACATCACCGGCAGCAAATACGCCTGGCACACTTGTTTGAGTTGCATTACCGTTAAGACCAGATTCAACCACTAGGTAGCCGTCTTTCATTTCTAGCTGACCTTCAAACATATCGGTGTTTGGCTTATGGCCAATGGCAATAAATACACCCGCTAAATCAAGTTCTTCAGTAGCATCTGATGCCACATCTTTGATACGAACGCCGGTCACACCCATTTGGTCACCAAGCACTTCATCAAGTGTACGGTTGTAGTGCATTACAACGTTACCGTTTGCTGCTTTTTCAGCAAGGCGGTCAGCAAGAATTTTTTCACTACGGAAACTGTCACGACGGTGAATAACATGAACTTCATCAGCAATGTTAGACAGGTATAACGCTTCTTCAACCGCTGTGTTACCACCACCAACAACCGCTACTTTTTGACCTTTATAGAAAAAGCCGTCACAGGTTGCACAAGCAGAAACACCACGGCCTTGGAAATTAGTCTCAGACTCTAAGCCTAAATATTTAGCAGAGGCACCGGTTGCAATAATTAAAGCATCACATGTGTAAGTACCTTGGTCACCGGTTAGTGTGAAAGGGCGCTTAGATACGTCAACTTTGTTGATGTGGTCGAACACAATTTCAGTTTCAAAGCGTTCTGCATGCTCTTTCATACGATCCATTAATGCAGGGCCGGTTAAACCGTGTGCATCGCCAGGCCAGTTTTCAACTTCAGTGGTGGTTGTTAGCTGGCCACCTTGTTGAATACCTGTAATTAAAACAGGGTTTAAATTAGCACGTGCAGCGTAAACTGCGGCTGTGTAGCCTGCAGGGCCCGAACCTAAAATAAGTAACTTACAATGTTTTGCTTCAGTCATGATCTTTTCCTAAACGTTTAATACGGTTTTAATGCGCCCGATTCTAAGAAAAACAAGCAGGAAGTAAATAAAAGATGAGATTATTTTTTTTCGCAAATTGCGAAGCTGTTCATTAATGTGTACTAGTAAATGACTTACAAGCAGTGCTCGACTAATAAATAGACTGTTAGCCAATAAAACGACGTTAATTCATGACCAGCCTGATTTTTTTTGTTATCTTTTAACTAATTTTGATTTGTCACTGCTTAATTATGTGACCTAAGTGAATAGGCAACTATGTTATTTTGGCAAGAGAAACCCGCATTTGGGTTGACTTCAAAAGACGTTAACGTCTTAACCAATGCGCAAGAATACCGTACGCAATTGTTAGATTTAATTGCCAACGCAAAAAAACGAATTTATATCACCACACTTTACTTACAAGATGATGAAGCGGGTCGTGAAATATTAGCCGCACTTCACAGTGCATCGTTAGCTAACCCTTCGCTTGAAATAAAAGTACTGGTTGATTTTCATCGCGCACAGCGTGGTTTAATTGGTGCAGAAAAGTCAGAGGGCAATGCAAGCTTATATTGCGACAGCTTAGAGAAGTTTAATTCAAACGTTCAAGTGTATGGTGTTCCCGTAAAAGCCAAAGAACTGTTTGGGGTATTGCATTTAAAAGGCTTTGTTATAGACGACACATTGCTCTACAGCGGTGCCAGTTTAAATAATGTGTATTTGCAATATAGCGACCGATACCGACTCGATCGCTACTTTTTAGTCTCGCAAAGCGAATTATGTGACTCAGTGGTCGATTTTATCGAATCAACTTTATTGAGCTCTGAAGCAGTTCCAAGAATTGATCAACGACCGCTTAAACGCATGGCTGACTTTAAGCTTGAACAAAAGCAACTTATGCGTGAGCTTAAATCGGCAAGCTATAAAAGTGCGCAGAACCTGAATACTCATGCAATGGGCATTCGTTTATTTTTAGGTTTAGGCCGTCGTAATAATGAGCTTAATCGCTTAATTAAAGCGTTATTTGATACCACCGAGCAAGAGCTGGTGTTATACACGCCGTATTTTAATTTTCCGGCTCCTTTAATGCGCTCTTTACGTCGCTTATTAAAGCAAGGTAAACAAGTCACTATTGTGGTGGGCGATAAAACCGCAAACGATTTTTACCTGCCACCTAGCGAGCCGTTTAGTAAAATTGGTGCATTACCGTATTTATACGAAACTATTTTACATAAGTTTGTAAAATCGCAAAAACGCCACATAGATAATGGCAACTTAAACGTTTACCTGTGGAAACATGAGAGTAACTCGTTTCATTTAAAAGGGATTTGCTGTGACCGTAAAGTGCATTTACTTAGTGGGCATAACCTAAATCCGCGCGCGTGGGGGCTGGATATCGAAAATGGTATTCTGATAGAAGACCCTGAGCAAACGATAATGCGCGACATTGATAATGAACGCCAAGAAATTTTAAAGCATTGTCGTCGTTTAACCGGCCCTGATGATTTAGAAACTATGAGCGATTACCCGCAGCCAGTGAAAAAACTGCTTGGTCAAGCTAAGCGCGTAAAAGTCGATTTTATTATTAAACGATTTATATAACATTAGGGTCTGTTGACCACAGACCCTAAAATTTAGATACAAAAAAAAGCAGCTAATTAGCTGCTTTTTTAATGCTTATACCTAAATTATGTCTTAGGTATAAGCGGTAACAATAATAGTTACGCGTTTTCTACTGCAGTACGTGGGTCAACATATTCCATGTTGAACGCTTCAGCTACTTCTTTGTATGTTACTTGGCCTTTAATTACGTTTAAGCCTTTTAAGAAGTGAGCGTCATCTAGTAGTGCTTTTTTGTAACCTTTGTTTGCAAGGTTAATGATGAACGGTAATGTTGCATTGTTAAGTGCAAACGTAGATGTACGTGGAACAGCACCAGGCATGTTAGCAACACAGTAGTGAACAACTTCATCAACGATGAAAGTAGGATCAGCGTGCGTAGTTGCTTTAGAGGTTGCAATACAACCACCTTGGTCAATCGCAACATCAACAATAGCAGCACCTGGCTTCATTGCTTTAATGTGTTCAGCAGTCACTAGTTTAGGTGCAGCAGCACCTGGGATAAGTACACCACCAATTACTAGATCAGCTTCAAGTACGTGCTTTTCAAGCGCGTCAGCTGTTGAGTAAATAGCTTTAACTTTGTTACCAAATTGTGCGTCTAGTGCACGTAATACGTCGATGTTGCGGTCAAGTACTACAACCTCAGCACCTAGGCCAACGGCCATTTGTGCAGCGCTACGACCAACCATGCCGCCGCCAATAACAACTACTTTAGCTGGCTCAACACCTGGTACACCACCTAGTAACATACCACGACCGTGGTTAGCTTTTTCTAGCGCTTGTGCACCTGCTTGAATAGACATACGACCAGCAACTTCACTCATTGGTGCTAAAAGTGGTAAACCACCGCGTGAATCAGTTACTGTTTCATACGCAATACAGATTGCTTTACTTTTAACAAGGTCTTCAGTTTGTGGAAGATCCGGTGCAAGGTGAAGGTAAGTGAAAAGAATTTGGTCTTCACGTAACATTGCACGCTCAACAGCTTGTGGCTCTTTTACCTTGATGATCATTTCTGCTTTTGCAAAAACGTCAGCAGCTGTTTCTAAAATTTCAGCGCCTGCTTGAACATAATCATCATTTGTAAAACCAATGCCCATACCAGCGTTAGTTTCAACAATCACTTGGTGGCCGTGATTTACAAGTTCGCGAACACTCGCAGGAACCATACCTACACGGTACTCGTGGTTTTTAATTTCTTTAGGTACACCAATAATCATAATTTTGCCTTGTTAGAACGGGATAAAAATTTTCCACTATTATATTCATGCTAGGGTAGTGTGTCTCACCTTTTTTTAAGCCCTTTGTAGTGTTAGTATCTGTAAAATTAACTTTATTAGAATAAAAAACTAAAAAGCCATGCATAACTTATTAGACCGTATTGATCGCAAAATTTTAGTCGAATTACAACTTGATGGCCGCCTGTCAAATGTTGAACTGGCCCGACGAGTAGGCCTAAGCGCCACGCCCTGTCTAGAGCGAGTGAAAAAGCTTGAACGAGAAGGGTATATTTTAGGCTACAAAGCCGTGGTGGATCCTGCCAAACTTGGTCAAGGGCTTTCTGTGTATGTGGAAGTAACCATTACTAAAACATCGCCCGACGTGTTTGAAGAGTTTAGTGCTGCTGTTAGAAAGCACGAAGAAATTATAGAATGTCATTTGGTTTCGGGTAATTTCGACTTTTTATTAAAAACCCGGGTTAACGATATGTCAGAATACCGAGGCGTACTCGGTGATATATTATTAAAGCTGCCCAATGTGAGTGAAAGTCGTACCTACGTAGTCATGGAAGAAGTAAAAGGTGAAGAAGGCGTGGTGATCCGTCCTTTTGTTGCTTAATGATAAAGTAACAGCCTTTAATATACTTTTATCGTTGCAGCCAACTTTGCTTTTTTAATGAGTGTACGACTAAATAATAAAAACTTGTTCATAATCAGGCCATCATGGTTAAGATAAAGTGCATCAAAATACATTTCCTGCTAAGGTATTCTATTGCCAAGTGAGTGTAAAAAATAATAATGAGGGATAGGTAATTATGCGCCTAAACGGTGTACAAAGACTATTAGAAACGGGGCTCATCGTCAGCACCTTTGCAGCGGTATTTATTTTATGTGCTTTAATTAGTTTTCACCCAGCCGATCCTGCTTGGTCGCAAACGGGTGAATTTACCAATGTACAAAATATTACGGGTACAGCGGGCGCGTGGGTGGCCGACATACTATTACTTACCTTTGGCTGGCTTGCCTATTTTGTGCCAGCGGCTATTCAGCTGCTAGGTTACTTGGTGTTTAAGCAGCCACACCGTATTTTACAACTCGATTACACCACACTTGGATTACGCATTATTGGTTTTGCGCTGTTTATTACCTCAGCCACCGCTATTAGCAGTATTAATTTTGATGATATTTATAATTTTTCATCCGGTGGGGTAGTGGGTGATGTGATTGCATCAGCCATGATGCCAGCGTTTAATTTTACCGGTACCTCTATTTTACTACTGTGTTTCTTTTTTGCAGGATTAACCCTATTAACGGGTGTGTCGTGGGTACAATTTGTTGATTACTTGGGTGATTTAATTGTTAGGTTATACCGCTTTTTGGTTACCTATGCTCGCGGTTGGATGCAACGCGAACGCATTGCAGGTAAAGTTCAAGACGAGCAACCCGATGCCTATTTTGAAGACGATACACGACAACAAGAACCTGAACTTGCTAATAAAACAGCAGACAAACCCAAAGCAATCGATAAACCCGCAACTAAGGTTAATGCCCCTCAAGACGACGAATTTATGCCGTTTGACGAGCTTGACCAAATACTCGATCAAGAAATTAGCTTTAGCGCCATAGACGATGAACCTATGGACACAGAAGCGGCGCTTAATGCGCTGGACCAAAGCCCAGTGGTTGAATCTGAAAAACCAGCCACAACGGTAGTTTCACCAGCAAGGCCAATTAACAAGCCTAAATCAGGGTTTCAGCCGCCGCCAACTGCCAAAGAGAAGTTTGAGCAATTATTAGAGCAAGAGCCACCACCGGGGCCATTGCCGTCATTGGATTTACTCGACAGACCCGACAAAGCAAAAAATCCAATTTCGCAAGAAGAGCTTGATAGTGTATCGCGCCTTGTAGAAACAAAACTACTCGATTTTAACGTACAAGCTACCGTGGTTGGAGTTTACCCCGGGCCTGTTGTTACCCGTTTTGAGCTTGATTTAGCACCGGGTATTAAGGTGTCTAAAATTACTGGGCTGTCAAAAGATTTAGCGCGCTCGCTATCGGCAATTAGTGTGCGCGTGGTTGAAGTTATTCCGGGTAAAACCTATATCGGTATTGAGCTGCCTAATAAATACCGTGAAATTGTACGTTTGTCAGAAGTGATAAACGCACCTAAGTTTGAGCAAAACCCATCGCCGTTAACCATGGTGCTAGGTAAAGACATTGCAGGGCAACCTGTGTGTGCCGACTTAGGTAAAATGCCACATTTATTAGTGGCCGGTACAACGGGTTCAGGTAAGTCAGTGGGCGTTAATGTAATGATATTAAGCTTACTGTATAAATCGGGCCCAGAAGATGTTCGTATGATCATGATTGACCCGAAAATGCTTGAGCTTTCAGTTTACGAAGGCATCCCGCATTTATTGTGTGAAGTTGTGACCGACATGAAAGAAGCCGCTAACGCGCTGCGTTGGTGTGTAGGTGAAATGGAACGCCGCTATAAGCTGATGTCGGCTTTAGGTGTACGTAACTTAAAAGGTTACAACCAAAAAGTAATGGAAGCCAAAGAAGCGGGCTACCCAATAATGGATCCATTATTTAAAGACACCGATGGCATGAAAGACGGCCCAGATGAGCTAGATAAGTTACCTAGCATAGTGGTGGTTATTGACGAATTTGCCGACATGATGATGATTGTAGGTAAAAAAGTTGAAGAATTAATTGCTCGTATAGCGCAAAAAGCGCGTGCTGCGGGTATTCATTTAATTTTGGCAACACAGCGTCCGTCGGTTGATGTAATAACCGGTTTAATAAAAGCGAACATACCTACACGTATGGCGTTTCAGGTATCAAGTAAAATAGACTCGCGCACCATACTTGATCAACAAGGCGCAGAAAACTTATTAGGCATGGGTGACATGCTTTATTTACCGCCAGGCACCAGTGTGCCAGAGCGTGTGCATGGCGCGTTTGTAGACGATCATGAAGTACATGCCGTGGTAAACGATTGGAAAGCCCGTGCTAAACCAAATTACATAGACGAAATTTTAAATGGCGATGCCACTGAAGATATTTTATTACCAGGGGAAGCCAGCGAGAATGGCGATGAAGAGTCAGATCCGTTATACGACGAAGCGGTCGCCTTTGTAATAGAAACCGGTAAAGTGTCGGTATCATCAGTGCAACGTAAATTACGCGTAGGCTATAACCGTGCTGCACGTTTAGTAGAACAAATGGAAACATCAGGTATCGTGAGTACACCAGGACATAACGGCGCGCGCGATGTATTAGTACCTAATGGAGCAAATTAATGAAAAAATTAAGTAGTTTATTATTAGTATTGGGCAGTTTAGTCGCTATGCCCAGCTTTGCTGACGATAGCCAAGCATTACAAGATAAGTTATCGACCTTAAAAAGCTTTAAAGCACAATTTAAACAAAACGTAACCGACGGTGAAGGCCAACTGGTAATGCAAGGCCAAGGTAATATTGCGCTGCAACAGCCTTTGATGATCCGCTGGCAGCAAACTAACCCAGACGACACCTTATTTGTGTCAAACGGCGATAAAACCTATTACTTTGATAGCTTTGCTGAGCAAGTAACTATTATGAAAACTAGCGGTTTAATTGACTCTACACCGTTTATATTGCTCACCTCTAAAGACCCTGCGCAATGGGAAAAATACAGCGTGCTCGCTACTAACTTAGGCTTTAGCATTACCCCAAATAAAGGCGTTGAAAGCCAAGTAGAGCAGCTTGATATTACTTTTGCTGATAACGAGCAGGGGCTTGCAAAACTGGTGGTTAAAGATAACTCAGGCCAGCTATCTGCGTTTACATTTAGCAATGCACAGGTTAATACTGAGCTTGATAAAACAACTTTTGAATTTACCCCGCCAGCGGGTGTAGAAATAGACGATCAGAGTAACGGTGAGTAATTTAGGTTTTAACTTTGGGCCCGATGTACGTCCACTCGCTGCGCGTATGCGCCCTTTATCGCTTAACGATTACATAGGGCAGCAGCATTTACTAAGTAGCGACAAGCCGCTGCATCAAGCTATTGTTGCAGGGCGTTGCCATAGTTTAATTTTATGGGGCCCCCCAGGGGTGGGTAAAACTACGCTGGCGCAAATTATTGCCAACCATGCCGACGCTGAACTAATTCAAATGTCGGCAGTAACGGCGGGCGTAAAAGATATACGCGATAGCGTAACCCAAGCGCGCGATAACTTACAAAGCCGCGGCCAGCGTACTCTAATGTTTGTTGACGAAGTACACCGCTTTAATAAATCTCAGCAAGATGCGTTTTTACCGCATATTGAAGATGGCACTTTTATATTTGTAGGCGCGACCACCGAAAACCCCTCGTTTGCGCTTAATAATGCGATTTTGTCTCGTGCAAGGGTATATGTTTTAAAATCCTTGCAGGAAAGCGATTTATACACAGTAATAGAGCGTGCACTTAAACAAGATAAGCAATTAAGCCAAAAACACATCGTGATTGCAGATAACGCCAAACAGGCGCTATGCCAAGCAAGTGGTGGCGATGCTCGTAAAGTGCTTAATTTACTCGAGCAAGCAGTCGATTTAACCACTGAGCAAAACGGCCAATTTCACGTTGACGAACAGGTACTCAGCCAAGTACTGCCCACCCATTTAGCCAAATACGATAAAGGCGGCGATGAATTTTACGATTTAATTTCGGCGTTTCATAAATCAGTGCGAGGCAGTTCGCCCGATGGCGCGCTTTATTGGTACTGCAGAATATTAGCCGGTGGCGGCGACCCGCTTTATGTTGCAAGGCGTTTATTAGCGATTGCCACTGAAGATATTGGCAACGCCGATCCGCGCGCTATGGAAGTGGCTTTAAACGCATGGGATATATTCCAACGAGTTGGCCCCAGTGAAGGTGAGCGCGCCATTGCACAGGCCACCTTATACTTGGCTAGTGCACCAAAAAGTAATGCGGTTTATATGGCGTTTAACCAAGCTAAAGACGATGCTAAAAATCAGCCAAGCTATCCAGTGCCAGAGCATTTACGCAACGCCCCCACTAATTTAATGAAAGACTTAGGCTATGGCGCAGAGTATCGTTATGCACATAACGAAGAGGGTGCATTTGCTGCTGGCGAAAAATACCTACCGCCAGAAATGGATGGCAAAAAATACTACCAGCCAAGTGATCGTGGACTTGAGCAAAAAATTAAACAAAAGCTCGATTATTTAAAAGAGCGCGACGCACAAAGTCCAGTAAAACGTTATGAGCATGATTAAACTTTACATGATGATAGCCCTTGGCGGAGCCTCAGGAGCCTGTTTACGGTTTTTTATTAGCGAAACCATGCTAAAACTCCTCGGTAGGGGATTCCCTTTTGGCACGTTGACGGTTAATATTCTGGGTTCATTGTTGATGGGCATTTTGTACGGTTTAATAGATAAACAAGTTATTGCCGTTAGTCCCGCTAAAACCCTCATCGGAATTGGCTTTTTAGGTGCGTTAACCACCTTTTCAACATTCTCAATGGATTCGTTGTTGTTATTACAACAAGGTCACTTTATTAAAATGGCCCTCAATATCATCTTAAACGTGATGGTGTGTATTTTTATGGCTTGGCTGGGCCTTCAGCTAGTAATGCAAAAAGGTTAAAAAACTAACATGTTAGATTCTAAATATTTACGTCAAGATGTCGAACAAACTGCAGCACGTTTAGCCGCACGTGGTTATGAACTAGATGTAGCGGTAGTGACTGAACTTGAAGAAAAACGCAAAACATTACAAGTAAAAACGCAAGAACTTCAAAGTCAACGTAACGCCAGTGCGAAAGCCATTGGTCAAGCAAAAGCAAAAGGCGAAGACGCACAGCCATTGCTAGACGCAGTTGCTAACTTAGGTAGCGAATTAGATGCGGCTAAAGCTGAGCAAGATGAAGTGTTAGAAGCAATTAAACAAATTGCCTTAGCAATTCCAAACTTACCTGACGAGTCGGTTCCTGAGGGCGCTGACGAAGACGACAATGTAGAAATTTTAACGTGGGGCACCCCTAAAAATTACGATTTTGAAGTTAAAGACCATGTTGATGTAGGGCAAGACCTAAACGGCTTAGACTTTGAAATGGGCGTTAAAATTAGTGGCGCACGTTTTACCGTAATGCGCGGCCAAGTAGCACGTATGCACCGAGCACTTACCCAATACATGCTAGATACCCACACAGACACAAACGGCTACACAGAAATGTATGTACCGTACTTAGTTAATAGTGCAAGTCTTTACGGCACCAGTCAATTACCTAAGTTTGCGGGTGATTTATTCCACACATTAGGCCTAGTGAACGATGATGGCGAGCAGCAAGCTGGCTTTAGCCTTATTCCTACGGCAGAAGTACCGCTTACAAACAGCGCACGTGATGAAATTTACGAAGAAAGCGATTTACCAATTCGCTTAACAGCGCACACGCCATGTTTTAGAAGTGAAGCAGGCAGCTACGGTCGCGATACACGCGGTTTAATCCGTCAGCACCAGTTTGATAAAGTTGAACTAGTTCAGCTTGTAAAACCAGAAGATTCAATGCAAGCGCTTGAAGAGCTAACAGGCCATGCAGAGCAAATTTTACAAGCGCTTGAATTGCCATACCGTAAAGTGATTTTATGTATGGGCGATATGGGCTTCGGCGCAGCTAAAACCTACGATTTAGAAGTATGGTTACCAGCGCAAGACACGTACCGCGAAATTTCGTCTTGTTCAAACATGGTTGATTTCCAAGCACGCCGTATGCAAGCACGTTTTCGTCGTGAAGGCGCTAAAAAACCAGAGCTTTTACACACACTAAACGGCTCGGGTTTAGCGGTAGGGCGTACACTTGTAGCCATACTAGAAAACTACCAACAAGCCGACGGCTCAGTAATCGTACCAGAAGTGCTTCGTCCATACATGGGTGGACTTGAAGTGATTGGTAAAGCTTAAAGTACTAGCTGTAAGCTGTCAGTTTTTAGCTATAAGCTTTAGAAAGCCGCTGTTTTAACAAACAGCGGCTTTTTTTGTTGACCAGGGTTCAGTTAGCAAGCTGTGAGATTAAAGTTTCTGCTCACCTGTAGATACAAGGGCGTGCTTTAGCGCGTTTATTTTTGATAAGGACCAATTTGTACTTTTCTAACCAGCTTTATAACCTAGAAAAAGGACTAATTACGCCATTAGCACCTTGTTGTAAAACATGCGTATAAATTTGTGTTGTTTTAACGTCCGAGTGACCCAACTGAGATTGTACGGTCCTTATGTCAGCTCCGCTTTGTAGTAAATGAGTTGCAAAGGAGTGGCGTAAAGTATGTGGCGTGATAAGTTTGGTTAACTTTGCCATTCTTACAGCCTTTTTAATCGCCTTGCGAACGCCTGTTTGGTGAAAATGGTGCCGTCTTATTTCTCCAGTTTCAGGATCGGTACTTAATTGATGAGACGGAAATAAATATTGCCAGCCTAAAGACGTATTAGCAGCTGGATATTTCTTTGCAAGTGCATGAGGCATCCAAACGCCAGCATATTGCTCATTGTGTGAGTCTAATTGTAAGTATTCATCAACCTGTGCGATCTGATTTCTAAGTAAAGGGATTAACTCAGTGGCAAGCGTCACAATCCTGTTTTTATTGCCTTTACCATTCCATATTCGAATACTCTTATAATCAAAGTCAATATCTTGAACCCTTAGCTGAACAGCCTCCATCAATCTTAGTCCACTACCGTACATTAGCCCAGCAATAAGATAGTAACGTTTACTTAAATGCGACATGAGCACTTTAACTTCTTCTGGCGTCATCACTATGGGTAACTTGGGCTGACGCTTGCTTCTGATAAAAGTTAAGTCTAAACATAACTCGTTTTTAATAATGTGTTTATATAAAAAAACTAATGCATTTAAAGCAGTGGCTTGAGTTTTAGGCGCTACGTTTTTTGTTAACACAAGGTAGTCCAAATAGCTGACAACTTCGTTATTTCCCATTGAAGCAGGATGTCTTTTTTTATGAAAATGAATATAAGAAGCAATCCACTTTAAATAGGTATTAATGGTCCTAAGTGAGTATTGTCTAACTAACATATAGTCAGAAATGTAATTCAAAAATGGTGATTGTGTTTTCATAAATACCCTAAAGCTATAACTGTATATATATACAGTTATAGCTTGGATGCCCCTATAGTCAAGAAATCGACCCGATGGGTTGTTTTTGTCGGTTCCTAGTAAAATGTTAATTAGTTATATATTTGATATAGAATAATAAAAGATATTTTGTTATTAATATAGATAAGATACTACAGATCCAATGTTGGGTAAAAAACGACCCTTAGGGTCGATATTAAATTGTTATGTACTTTGCGCAATTAGGAAACTTTAGTGTCATCAAAATTAAAATTTCTAGGGTATTCTAGTATTGCCATAATTCTGATAATTTCGTGGATCTTAGATAGTGATTTTGCCAGAAATGAACCAATTATCACTTATAATTTAATTGAAGGTGAAATCCACGACAAAGGTTTTTCAAAACCAAGTCGAGGTGAATGGTTTTATTACATTAGAATTAAAAACCCTAGCGGTAATTATAAAATAAGACTAAATGATTCAGATGCCCCTGATAACTTTCTAAAAAAGATTAAATTTTCTAAAAATGCCCAAGCTAGAGTTTTGCGAACATTAACAGGCATACACTTAATTCAATTAAAAATTGATAATAAATATGTTTTAAAGCAAAAACGTACATAACAAGTCGTTAAAGCAGGACAAATAACAGTTGGCTTTTGCTCCTGCGTCGCTTATTTTAGCCAACATATTATTTGCCTCTTAACGAGGCGTTAGCTTCAAGGAGAGTTCGTTGTCAATTTTTCAAACTGTATTGCTAGGGATTGTATCTGGTATAGCAACTACATTTATTCTTTGGCTTGTGTCGAAAATGTTTATTTTATGGTTCATACCAAGTTATCAAGCATGGCGCTATCATGGAGCAGATGTTTCAGGGAATTGGAAGTCAGATAATACTTATGATGACGGCTCTAGAGTCAAAGTCTCGATGCAGTTGGTTCAGCATGCTCATACACTTAAAGGGTCTGTATTTTTTGAAATAGAGTCAGAGCATAAAAATGTATCTTCAAATTTTTTAGTTTCTGGTGAATATTGGGAGGGGTACTTCACTATTACCCTAAAGTCTATAGATCGAAAAATGTTTTCTAATGGTGCGCTAGTAATGAAATTAGCTGAAGGTGGTTGTCTAATGGTTGGGCATTTTACTTTTAGAAATGTTGTAAAAGATGAAGTTGAGTCAGAACCTTTGATATTAAATAGAAGCTAACAAGCGCATTAAGCAAGGGACTGTTAACAGTTTGCTCGGTTCCGCTTCGCTTCACATTTTAGCAAACTATTATCAGCCCCTTATGCGGGCGTTAGCTTTTTAAAGGACTATAGATGATAAAAAAAACTATTGAGAGAGTAAGAAGTTGGTCAAGCCAATATGACGATATGGCTCTAGAGCTAAAAGAACGTGGCTACAATCATGTCAAAACATTCTATTTTCTTTCTTACTTTACTTTGGGGTTTGCTTTTTTTAAAAGTGGAGTTCTAAATCAACATGATTCCGACGCTATAATTAGAATTCTTTTTGATGAAAGTTTACTTTTATACTCAAGCATTACTTTTCTTACTTGTTTCGTTTTTTTTAAATTGTTTAGTGCTTTAACAAACAAGGTTTCACTTTTTAAATATCCCAAAAATTTCTTCTATTGGTTAGCCGATTCAAGCTACGAATTTATATTTGGTTTATTGATTGTTTACTTAGTTGGCTTTACAGTTCGCGCACCTGTGTCAGTTAATAGCATTCCTTGGTTAGATCTATCAAATGGCTATATCTATGTGTTGTTTGTACTTTCAGTTATATTTTTCGTTATTTCGTTTGGATTGCTTTTCTTCGTAGATAAACAGGTAAGAAAAAAGAGTAAATCGCTAAAAATATTATTTACAATATCATTAATTTTCTTTGTTGCTGCAGCATTAATAAACATCAAAAGCTAACAAGTCGTTTAAAAGGACAATGCTTCTCACCCGTTTTAGTGGACACCTCCTCATTACTTTGAGGAGGCTAAAATGCCTAGATATACCCAACCTAGAAAGACATGGTTTTACCCAGTTAATTTTAAAATCAAAGCAGTCGAACTAA
>Ga0209634_1000201_pt1 | contig 47773 bp, 47 predicted proteins | sample LinPmetageLP40_FD_184043 | JGI IMG/M metagenome (GOLD analysis project Ga0209634, IMG submission 184043) | Marine viral communities from the Pacific Ocean - LP-40 (SPAdes) (version 2) | ecosystem: Environmental > Aquatic > Marine > Oceanic | place: Pacific Ocean | collected 2010-08-26
AGCGAGATCGACCGCTGCCCTGGGCGCGCTGTCGATCTCGCTTATTGGTCTGGCCAATATCGCGGGCACGCTCTACGCGGGCTACCTCGGCAAGAAATACTCCCGCAAATACCTGCTGGCGGGCATCTACATGGGCCGCACCCTCATCGCCGCCGCTTTCATCGCCTTCCCGATCACGCCCCTTACGGTGGTCGCCTTTTCCATCGGCATGGGGTCACTCTGGCTGGCGACCGTGCCGCTGACCTCCGGTCTGGTCGCGCATATCTACGGGCTGCGCTACATGGGCACGCTCTATGGGCTGGTGTTCTTCTCGCATCAATTGGGCAGCTTTCTCGGCGTCTGGCTGGGCGGCACACTTTACGATTCGACCGGCAGCTATGTGACGGTCTGGTGGATCGGCGTGGGCGTCGGGTTGTTGTCGGCAATCGTGCATCTGCCAATTCGCGAAGTGCCGCTGAGACTGCGCGAAGTCTGAAGTCTTGCCCTTGCGGCAAGACGCGTCATTCTGTCCCCATCATCGAGAGGAGAGAACAGATGCGTATTGCCCTGACACTTTCGTTTTTACTGGCGCTGCCAGCCTATGCACAGACCGCCACCGAGGCCGTCGCCCCCGAAGGCGCAACCGGCCTCGCGACCGAAGCTACGGCCCCCGTCACATCCGACACGTGGATGGTCGCCGCCGCTAATCCGTTGGCGGTTGAGGCGGGGGCCGACATACTGCGCGCGGGCGGGTCCGCCGCCGATGCGATGATTGCCGTGCAGGCCGTTCTGGGTCTGGTGGAGCCTCAGTCCTCCGGCCTTGGCGGGGGCGCTTTCCTCGTCTGGTACGATGCCGCGAGCGGTGAAATCACCACGCTGGACGGGCGCGAAACCGCGCCGATGGCAGCGACCCCGACCCTGTTCCAGGATGAAACCGGCGCGCCGCTGGGCTTCTTCGATGCCGTCGTCGGCGGCTTGTCCGTCGGCACACCCGGCACGCCCATGCTGTTGGAGGAAGCGCACCGCCGCTGGGGCACGGCCAACTGGTCCGGTCTGTTCGATGCGGCGATCACACTGGCGGACGAAGGATTTCCAACCTCCCTCCGCCTTGCGAAGCTTGTAACGGAAGACGCTGAACGACTGGCTACATCCGATGCGACAGCGGCCTATTTCCTGCCGAACGGTCAACCTCTACAAAAGGGCGAGACCCTGCGCAATCCGGCCTATGCCGATACCCTGCGTGCCATGGCAGCGGATGGTGCAGCGGCGTTCTATTCCGGTGAGATCGCCGAAGGGATCGTCGCCGCAGTACGAGATGCGGCGCTGCCCGGCTTGCTCTCGCTGGATGATCTGAGCGCGTATCAGGTGAAGGAACGCGATGCAGTTTGCGCACCCTATCGCGGGGCCGAAGTCTGCGGCATGGGGCCACCGTCATCGGGCGGCCTGACGGTCGGTCAGATCCTCGGAATGCTGGAGCCCTATGACATCGCCGCCATGGGCCCCGATTCGGCTGAAGCCTGGCGGCTGATCGGCGATGCCTCGCGCCTCGCTTTTGCGGATCGCGGTCGCTACATGGCCGACAGCGATTTCGTTCCCGTTCCGACAGCCGGTCTGCTGAACCCGGCCTATCTGGCCGAGCGCGCCACGCTGCTGCAAGGCGATGACAGCCTGCCGGAAGTCAGCGCAGGCACTCCGCCATGGGATCACGCCATGCTGCTGGCGGATGATCGCAGCATCGAACTGCCCTCGACCTCACAGATCTCGATCGTCGATGCGGCAGGCAATGCGCTCTCGATGACCACTACCATCGAGAACGGTTTCGGCAGTCGCGTCATGGCGCCAGGCGGCTTCCTTCTGAACAACGAGTTGACCGACTTCAGCTTCGCCACCCAGGACGACGGCGTGCCAATCGCCAACCGTGTGGAACCGGGCAAGCGCCCCCGGTCCTCGATGGCACCGACCATCGTGCTGCGCGACGGCGCACCGGTTCTGGTCGTCGGATCGCCCGGTGGCAGCCGCATCATCGGTTATGTCGCCAAGACCATCGTGGCGTATATGGACTGGGGCATGGATGTGCAGGCGGCCGTCGCAATGCCGCATCTGGTCAACCGCTTCGGAACCTACGACGTTGAGGCGGGAACCAGTGCCGAAGACCTGACCGAACCGCTGACCGCACTGGGGTACGAGGTGAATGCCCGCGACCTGAACTCCGGGTTACACGCCATTGCACTGGACGAGAACGGTCTGAGCGGCGGCGCGGACCCGCGCCGCGAAGGCATCGCCATCGGGGAGTGACGACGTCGGGACGCGGGCGGAAACCCGCGCCCCGAAGGATCAGTCGACCGGAACTTCGCAATTGCCCGTCAGGCAGGCCTCGGCGTCTGTTACCACCGCGGGCGTGGCCTTCAGAGCGAACAGGGGACACGGACCTTCGACCAATACGTTCTCACCGTCGCGCCGTTCGACGAAGACCAGCATCCGGTCAAGCGGCACGCCCCCGCACCACGCCCCGATGCAACCTACTTCGACTGTCAACGGAAAGCTGGCGTCCTGGTCGAAACCGGTCGCGCTGGCCAGTTTTCCGTCGAACCGAGTCTTGACGGAATAGCCCTGGCGATTGTTCGGATCATCTCCGGTGGAAGGCACCGTTTCGCCCGGCAGCAATCGTATCCGGCCCACGGCCATGACGTACTGCGCCTCCGACTCGTCGGCCTGCTTGAAGCTGCCCTGAACCGTTGGGGTAATACAGGACAGGGCCGAGGCTTCACCGGCGATGGCGGTCGACATCAGGGCGGCGGCGAAAAGGAGTCTGGTCATGTTCGGTCTCCGGGAGAATAACGTCTGATCGAAGGATGAGGGCGGTATGGGCGATAGGCAATAACGCCGACTATAACAGGCCGAACCTGGCCAAAACATGAGCATAGAGATCGCGCTTGAACGGCACGATCGAAGTCAGGACATCGGCGGCGGGCATCCACTGCCACCGCTTGAATTCGCGTTCGTGATAATCAAGGTCCACCGCATCGTCCGGTCCCGCGTAGGACATGCGGAACCAGTGCTGCGTTTGCCCGCGATACTGCCCCTTCCAGAGTTTGGGGACCAGATCGAGCGGCAGGTCATAGGGCAGCGGATCGCGCAATTCGTCGATCACCCGCACGGCATCGGGTGCGATGCCCGTCTCTTCCCGCAATTCGCGCAGGGCGGCGGCGCGGGGGGCTTCGCCGCTGTCGATCCCGCCCTGCGGCATCTGCCAGGCACCCGGATAATCCAGCCGCTCCCCGACCCAGATCAGGCCATCCGGATTGGTCAGACAGACACCGGCACAGGGGCGATAGGGCAGTTTCGCGATGTCGTCAGAGGTCAGGCGAGGCGTCATGCTACGGGGTCCTTGCGAAAAAAGGAGCGACCGGAAAGCCGCCCCCCTTGTTGATCTGCCGATTGTCGGATCAACGCGCTTCGATGGCGGTCAGGCCCTTCAGGATGTCGATGGCATAGGCCATCTGGTAATCTTCCTCGCGCAGTTTCGCGGCCTCCTCTGCGGCGACCTGTTCCTTGCGGATCTGCTCCTGCTCGTCCTCGGAGAGACTGTCGTTGGACAACGATCCGCGCAGACTCGATTCAGTGCGGGTCGGACGGGCGGTTTCGTCGGCGGTCTCCTCCGGGGTGGCCGGGTCACGACGCGGCTGGACGACCACGATATCGGGCGAAATGCCCAATGCCTGGATCGACCGGCCTGACGGCGTGTAATACCGCGCCGTGGTCAACCGGATCGCGCCATCGCCCTGCACCGGCATGATGGTCTGCACCGATCCCTTGCCGAAGGACTTGGTGCCGACGACCACGGCACGACGATGATCCTGCAAGGCACCCGCGACGATTTCGGACGCGCTGGCCGAACCGCCGTTGATCAGCACGACCATCGGCAGGCCGTCTATGATATCGCCCGGCTTGGCGTTGAAGCGGTCGCCACCCGCGCTTTCCCGCGACCGGGTCGAGACGATTTCACCCTGCTCCAGGAAGGCATCCGCCAGATCCACGCCTGCCGTCAGCAGGCCACCGGGGTTGTTGCGCAGGTCGAGGATGATGCCGTTCACGTTCTCGATGCCGCCCATCTCCTCGACCGTCGTCTCGAACCCGTCGATGACATTCGGCAGGGTCTGGTCGTTGAAGGTCGAGGCGCGGATGATGACGGTATCGCCTTCCTTGCGGACCTTTGCGGCCGTCAGCTTGATGGTATCGCGGGTGATGGTGATGTCGATGGGTTCTTCCAGACCGTCCCGCACGATGGTTACCACGATGTCGGACCCGACCGGGCCGCGCATCAGGTCGACTGCCTCTTCCAGGGTGAAGCCCAGGATATTCTCGCCGTCGACGGCGGTGATGAAATCGCCTGCCTCAATGCCCGCTTCGAAGGCAGGTGTGCCGTCCATCGGCGTAATGACCTTGACGTAGCCCTCCTCCTGCGTGACCTCGATCCCAAGGCCGCCGAATTCACCCCGCGTATCGGCCTGCATATCCTCGAAGTCGCGCGGCGGCAGATAGGAGCTATGCGGGTCGAGCGACGTCAGCATGCCGTTGATCGCAGCCTCGATCAGCTCGCCTTCGTCTACCTCCTCGACGTACTGGTTGCGGATACGTTCGAACACGATTCCGAAAAGGTCGAGCTGTTCATATACGGTGGCCTTTTCGGCCTCCTGCGCCAGAAGCGGACCGGCTATCTGCGTTGTGGCCAGGATACCTGCCAGAACGCCGCTTCCTGCGGCCATTGCGAACTTGTTCATGTCGTTTCCCTAATCGGTGGCGAACCAGGTCGCCGGATCTGTGGGCATACCGCCCTGTCTGACTTCGATATAAAGCGTTTCGGAGCGCGATGCGCCACCGCCCGCGACGGAATCTAGAAGGAAATCCGCATTTCCCGGCGATCCGCCGCCCATCAGCCCCAAGGGCGCCCCCTGCGTCACGATCTCTGAGAGACGAGCGTAGACCTGTGACAGCCCGGCGAAAACCAGCAACGTGCCGGGTCGGGGCTCCAGAATGATCACGTTGCCGTAATCCAGCAACGGCCCGGCATAGCGCACCGTGCCAGAAGCGGGCGCCGTAACGATGGCCGCAGGGTCGGTCGCCAGTACCAGTCCGGGGCGTGCGATGCCCGCGGCATCCGGTTCGCCGGCGGCGCGGAGCAGGCGACCGGCAACCGGGAGAGGCAACGGCAGCGACAGATCTGCCACCGTTTCCACGGGTGGCAGCACGCCCAGACCTTCGGAAAAGGCTTCCAGTGTGTCGATACGCCCCAGAAGCGCGGCAATGCGGGCCGCATCCTCGGCCATGCGGGGCGGGGGATCGGTACGGTCGGCGATCGCCTCCGACAGGGCGACACGCGCGTCCTGAACGCCGCCCAGCCCCTGGACCAGGCTGTCGGCGGCGCTCTGCTCCAGCGCGCGCAGATCGCGCAGGTCGGACAGGTCGCGGCGCAGCGCATCTGCGCGGGCTGTCAGCGCGGGGACAACATCGCTCAGGATCATGGACGACCGCGCCGTGCCCAACGGACCTGACGGGTGCAGCAGAAGAAGCGGCCCCGGTTCACGTTCCATCGACTGCAGCGTGGCGATCAGATGCGCCACCTCGGCCTCGCGGGCCCGCAGGTCTGCGGTCAGCGCGCGTTCGCGGATCGCCACCTGGCGCAACCCGTCGCGCAGGGCCGACAACCCGCCCTCATAGGCCCTGATCACGGCGGTCAGGGCCTCGACCCGGTCGCGCGCGGTCAGCGCCTGCTCCAGTCCGATGGCCGCTTCGGTCAACTGCGCCGCCGCCTGCCGCGCGGTATCGGCTGCGGTCTGCGCCTGAACCGGCCCCGCAACCAGCAGCAAAAAAAGAAGGACGCGCGAAATCATTCCAGCAGGTTTTTGCCGGTCATTTCCTCCGGCGGCTTGATCCCCATCAGCGCCAGTAGCGTCGGGGCCAGATCGCCCAGCTTGCCATCGCGCAGCAGTGTGCCATCTGGGCCACCGTACAGGATCACAGGAACAGGATTCATCGTGTGGGCAGTATGAGGCTCGCCGGTGATGGCATCAATCATGGTTTCGCAATTGCCATGGTCGGCACAGACGATCATCGCGCCATCAGTGCCGTCCAGCGCCTCCAGCACGCGACCAAGTCCCCGGTCCACTGCCTCGCAAGCTTTTGTCGCTGCATCCAGATCGCCGGTGTGACCCACCATGTCCGGATTGGCATAATTCACAACGATCAGATCGTAGCCCTTTTCGATGGCAGCCACGAAATGGTCCGTGACCTCGACCGACGACATCTCGGGTTGCAGATCATAGGTGGCGACATCCGGCGATTTGGGCATGAAGCGATCCTCGCCCTTCTCCGGCGCCTCGATGCCGCCGTTCAGGAAGAAGGTGACATGCGGATATTTTTCGGTCTCGGCCAGATGGAACTGCGTCTTGCCCTTGCTGGAAACCCAATGTCCCAGCGTGTTCGACACCGTCTGCTTGGGAAACACCGTCGTCATGTAGGCGTCATGCCCCTCGGAATAATTGACCATGCCCAGCAGCTGCAACTTGGGACGGTTGTTGGTCGGAAAGCCGTCGAAGTCGGGGTCGGCCAGCGCAGAGAGGATTTCGCGCGCACGGTCGGCACGGAAGTTCAGGCAGAAGACACCATCGCCGTCGTGCATGCCGTCATATCCGTCCAGCGGGGTGGCGCGCAGGAACTCGTCCGTTTCGCCCCGCGCCTTGCCGGCAGCCAGAGCATCGCGCGCGTCTGCGGCGTGATCACCCTCGGCCCAGACCATCGCGGCCCAGGCCCGCTGCACCCGGTCCCAGCGGTTGTCGCGATCCATCGCGAAGTAGCGTCCCGTTATCGTACCGACCGTCGCGCCATCGGGCAGCCCGTCGAGGAGTTGATCAACGAAACCCTCTGCCGATCCTGGTGCCACGTCGCGCCCGTCGGTGATGGCGTGGATGACGACCGGAACACCCGCATCGGAAACCGCATGCACGGCGGCCAGCAAATGATCGATGTGTCCATGTACGCCGCCGTCCGAGATCACACCCATCAGATGTGCCGTGCCGCCCGAAGCCTTCAGCGAGGCGATCCAACCCGTCAGGGCGGCTTCATCGGAAAAGGTCCCCTCGGCCAGCGCCTTGTTGATCAGGCCCAGGTCCATCCAGACGACGCGGCCTGCGCCGATATTCATGTGACCGACTTCGGAATTGCCCATCTGACCTTCCGGCAGGCCGACGGCAGGGCCGAAACTGGTCAGCCTTGCATGCGGGCAGGTTTCCATCAGACGATCGAAGTTCGGAGTGTGGGCACGGTCGGGCGCGGATTGTTCCGGCCGGTCCGAGATGCCCCAGCCGTCGAGAATGCACAGGATGACGGGTTTTTTCTGCATGTGTCTTTCCCTTGTCCGAAACGATCCGGGCCTCAGACCCTATGATAGGGTGCGCCTGCTATGATGGAAGCTGCACGATACAACTGTTCCGCGACCATCACGCGGACCAGCACATGCGGCCAGACCATCCGCCCGAAGCTGATCGCCAGATCGGCACGGTCGCGGATGTCGGGGGCGATGCCGTCCGCCCCGCCGATCACGATGGCCACGTCTCGCGCGCTGTCGCGCCAGGCCGCCAGGCGGGCGGCAAAATCGGGAGAGGTCGGTTGCTCGCCGCGTTCGTCAAAAATCACCAGCGCCGCGCCGGGCGGAATGGCACGGGTGATCAAGTCACCCTCGGCGGCCATGCCCGCACCCCTGGCATCCAGCTCGACGACGGTGACGGACGGCAGGCCCAGTCCGCGCCCGACCTTGGCGAAGCGATCCAGATAATCCTCCACCATCGCCAGTTCAGGCCCTTTTCGCAGGCGCCCGACGGCGATCAGATGCAGCTTCACCTCAGGCTTCGCGGCTCGGCTCGGCCGCCGGATCGAGCCACATCTTTTCGAGTTGATAGAACTCGCGCACTTCGGGACGGAAAATGTGGACGATCACATCGCCTGCATCCAGCAGAACCCAGTCGCCCTGACTTTTGCCTTCGGTACGGGCGCTGCGGCCCAGACGGGTCTTCAGCCGCTCGGACAATTTTTCGGCCAGCGCGCCGACCTGGCGGGTCGAGCGGCCCGAGCAGACGACCATATGGTCCGCAACGGAGGATTTACCGGCGAGGTCGATCTGAACGATATCTTCGGCCTTTTCCTCGTCCAGAGCGGTCAGGATAAGGGCGAGCGTCTCGTCGCTGGCGGTTTTGTCCGCCGTGGGGCGGGAAGCATGGGTGTCGGCGGGCAGGGTCCGATCCTCCGGGGATATAAGGGCGGGCGCATTAAGCGCGGTCAGCCATGACGTAGCATCGGAACGCCGTCCCGACAATCGCAGCCCGCCATATGGCCCCGATAGGCGGACAGTTCAATCGACCGTTTGGACCGGACGCTTTGCGGCCCATGGCATCCGCGCGTGCATCCGCCGGGCCAGTCCGATCAGATCCGCATCCGCGCCGCGCCGTCCGATCAGTTGAACGCCCATCGGCAGGCCGTCCTGAAACCCGACCGGAACCGAAATCGCAGGCAACCCGATCAGGGAGGCAGGGACCATCACGGCCATCCATCGGTGATAGGTGTCCATCGACCGCCCGGAAATGGCCTTGGGCCAGTCGAGCGTGGCGTCGAAGGGGAAGCACTGCGCCGACGGCAGCGCGATCACGTCAACCTCCAGCGCATCCATACGTCGAGCCCATTCGGCGCGAATGGCGCTGGCGTCAGTGACGTCGCAGAGGGTCAGGGCGCGACCTTTGGCGACCTCCCAGTGCATTTCGGGTTTGGACTGTGCGGCGAAGGCATCGGTCCAGAGTGGAGCCATCTTCTGCGCGATGGAAAACGCGCGCAGCACCGTCCATGATTGCCACAGGTCATCCGCATCCATCGGCGGGTTGAAGGTTTCAGCCAACCCGTCCAATGCCACTTCGCAGAGTGACAGAACCCCGTCGTCGCAGGGAAAGCCCCCGTCCCAGTCGCCCAGCCATCCGACCCGCAACGGTCGGGGGGCGACGGTGCGATAGGTCGGGACCATGATCGACAGAAGCAGTTCCAGATCGTCGGGTGTGCGCGCCATCGGGCCATCGGTGGCCAGCGGATGCAGGATCGGATCGCCCACCGGCGCGCCGCGCACGGTGCCCTGGGTCGGGCGCAAACCGAAGACATTGTTCCAGGCCGCCGGATTGCGCAGGGATCCCATCATATCGGACCCGTCGGCCAGTGCCACCAGCCGCGCGGCAAGGGCCGCGCCCGCGCCGCCCGAACTGCCGCCAGCGCTGCGCGTCTTGTCCCACGGGTTCAGCGTGGTTCCGTGGACAGGATTGTAGCTGTGCGATCCAAGGCCGAACTCCGGCGTGTTGGTCTTGCCGATGACGATAGCCCCCGCCGCGCGCAACCTCGCCGCCATCGGGCCATCGGCATGCGGGACGTGATCGGCGAAGGCCGGGTGGCCATAGGTCGTGCGGATACCGGCAGTATCGGCCAGATCCTTGATCGCCATCGGCAGGCCCGACAGCGGGCCGGGACGCGGGTCCGATGCTTCGGCCAGCAGGCTGTCGCGACCGCGCAGCGAGACGACGGCATTCACGTTACTGGCCGCGATCCGGTCCAGGGTGTCTGCCATCAGGTCGCGGGGCGACAGCCGCCCGGCGCGCATCGCCGACAGCAAGTCCAGCGCGGACGGGTCAGTCGGCACCGAGGATCGCACTGTCATCCGGTCCTTCGAGCGATCCGTCCTGCGGCGTGTCGGACGCGTCGTCAGACAGCATCCGAACCTCGCGCTGCGGGAACGGTATCGAGATATCATTTTCCCGGAACGCGTCCCACAGCGCCAGGTAGACGTTGCCGCGAATATTTGTCAGCCCGTCGGTCGGGTCGGAAATCCAGAACCGCAGGATATAGTCGACCGAGGAATCCCCGAACCCCACGATATGACAGACCGGCGGCTTGGATTTCAGCACCCGCTTGGTGTCGCTGGCCGCGTCGATGGCGACCTTGCGGACCAGATGGGGATCGTCGCCGTAGGCCGTGCCGAAAAAGATATCGAGTCGGACCAGCGCGTTGGAATGGGACCAGTTGATCACGAGGCCGGTAATCAGATCCTCGTTCGGAACCAGATATTCGCGCCCGTCCCGCGTGGTGATCGACACGTAACGGGCGGTCAGTGCATTGATCCATCCGAAGGTGTCGCCGATGGTGATGACGTCACCGGGTTTGATTGACTTGTCCAGCAGGATGATGACCCCGGACACGAGATTCGAGACGACCTTTTGCAATCCGAAACCCAGACCGACACCGATGGCGCCCGACAACACCGCAAGCCCGGTCAGATCGACCCCGATGGCCTTGAGTCCCAGGAAGAATGCTCCGACATAGAGGACGATCTGCAAAAGCTTGACGACCAGCACCCGCATAGAGGGGCTGATATCTTCGTTTTTCGAGATCCTGGCGGACGTGGCGTGTGCCAGAAACCGCGCCACCGTGAACAGGATGCCGATCACCACAAGTGCAGTGATTAACCCCAGCAGCGAAATGCGGAACTCTCCGAGCTGTATGGCAAGGCCGTCCGTAATCTGTCGCGCCGTGTCCAGCGCACCCAGATAGAACAGCGTCACGTATACCAGAAGAGCCCAGTTCACGATCTTGCGCAGGAACGGGTTGCGGACCAGACGCGCGACGAAGCTGACGACCATCCAGGCCGTGCCGATAGTCGCGGCCAGCCCGACAAGGTAGCTGTAGGACGGCCATCGGAACATCTGTTGCATCGTAAGATACGCGACCCATGCGAGGGCGGCGAAGAACACGAGGCCAAGCCGGTTTCGGAAGATGACCAGCCAGCGGAGTTGCCATTTCGGCCGCCCCGTCTGTGTGCGCATCCATTCGGTCATGCGCTCGCCAACCCAGCGGCGCAGCAGCCAGGACAGCAACATAACCCCCAGAATGATCAGGATCTGCCAGAGCTTCCAACCACCCTGCAACAGGCCCGAAAGGAAGGTCGTGGCCGTCGACCAGCCGGTCAGCAATTCATCCCTGAGGGGGATCGTTTTCAGAATATCTTCTTCCATCCTTCTCTATGCGGCAGTTTGGACGTGCGGAGCAACGATGCCGACAGCGTCTGCACTATTTCTCATGCTGTTTCGCCTTGAACGGTCACCGGCGTCTGGGACGGCTGCGGCGTTCCGAAAGGCTCGGTCATGTGGGTCTCGCGCCGTCATCAACCGAAATCCTGGATCGCACATATCCGCGGCAAGCCTTGCAGGGGACATGTCGCCCGCGTATCTGACCGTCCATGAAACGCGTCCACGATCTGAGCGACCACGATTTCCTGCCCTGGCGGTTTTTCGGCCGCGCCCACGGGGTGACGGCGCGGCGCTGATTGCGTCCCTTTCGCCCATTTCAGACAGACACACCCGCGAGGATTTCGCACATGACCGGCCACACCACCAAAGCCCGCACGCTTTATGACAAGATCTGGGACGCCCATCTGGCGCACGAAGCCGAAGACGGCACCTGCCTGCTGTATATCGACCGGCACCTGGTCCACGAAGTGACCAGCCCGCAGGCTTTCGAAGGGCTGCGGATGACGGGCCGCACCGTGCGTGCGCCCGACAAGACCATCGCCGTGCCCGACCACAACGTCCCGACCACGCTGGACCGCGCCAACGCGGCCACCATGACCGAAGACAGCCGCATCCAGGTCGAGGCGCTGGACAAGAACGCCAAGGATTTCGGCATCCACTACTACCCCGTGTCGGATGTCCGTCAGGGCATCGTGCATATCGTCGGGCCGGAACAGGGCTGGACCCTGCCCGGCATGACCGTCGTCTGCGGCGACAGCCATACGGCAACCCATGGCGCCTTCGGTGCGCTGGCGCATGGGATCGGCACCTCGGAGGTAGAGCATGTTCTTGCGACCCAGACCCTGATCCAGCGCAAGGGCAAAAACATGAAGGTCGAGATCACGGGCAAGCTGCGCCCCGGCGTCACGGCCAAGGACATCACTTTGTCGGTCATCGGCAAGACCGGCACCGCGGGCGGCACCGGATATATCATCGAATATTGCGGCGAAGCGATCCGCGATCTGTCGATGGAAGGCCGCATGACGGTTTGCAACATGGCCATCGAAGGCGGCGCGCGCGCCGGTTTGATTGCGCCGGACGAGAAGACCTACGAATACTGCATGGGTCGCCCCCACGCCCCGAAGGGCGCACAGTGGGACGCCGCGCTGGCCTGGTGGAAAACGCTCTATTCCGACGACGACGCGCAGTGGGATATGGTGGTGACCATCGCCGCCGAAGATATCGCGCCGGTCGTCACATGGGGCACGTCGCCCGAGGATGTGCTGCCGATCACTGCATCGGTCCCCGCGGCGTCGGATTTTGCCGGCGGCAAGGTGGACGCGGCGCAGCGATCACTGGATTACATGGGCCTGACACCGGGCACGCCATTGTCCGAGGTCGCCATCGACACGGTATTCATCGGCTCCTGCACCAATGGCCGGATCGAGGATCTGCGCGCCGCCGCCGCGATCTTGCGTGGCAAGAAGATCAAGGACGGATTGCGCGCCATGGTCGTGCCGGGGTCTGGCCTTGTGCGCGCGCAGGCCGAAGAGGAAGGGCTGGCGCAGGTGTTCATCGACGCAGGGTTCGAATGGCGGCTTGCCGGCTGTTCGATGTGCCTGGCCATGAACCCCGATCAACTGTCGCCGGGTGAACGCTGCGCGGCCACGTCGAACCGCAACTTCGAGGGGCGTCAGGGCCGCGGCGGACGCACACATCTGATGTCGCCCGCGATGGCAGCGGCTGCGGCAGTTACCGGCCACCTGACCGACGTGCGCGAGATGATGTGACGCGAAAGCGAGCTTGAAAAAAGATAACGGGCGGTCCGATGGGACCGCCCTTTTTTCAGCCCGGTGATGTCTGTCAGTTCGAGGCGACATCGACCTGCGCGACCGGGGCCACCAGATCGCCCAGCATCACGTATTCGCCTTCTGCCTCGCAGCCCGGCATACGGAACGTCAGATTCTGCGTAATGGTGGCAATGCCCGGCGTGGCCTGTATGGTTCCGGCAACGATCTGCTGGCCGCAGTTGCTTGCCAGAACGGGGGCCTCGATGCTGATCGCGACGGCCTGACTGGCCGGGGCTGTGTAGACGAGGGCTACGCGCGCGTCGTTGAGCGTCGCGTCGCCCAGTGTCGTCAGATAACCACCATTGCCCGACAGGATGCGGGCGATGTTGCGCGGCGTCTCGGGCGCGATATGGCCATCGGTGCCATAGTCGGCGTCATCCTCGAAGGCGTGCAGTTCCAGCCCGACGTCGTTCTGCCAGTACAGAACCGTACGGGCGTAATCGTCCATATCCGCAATGGTTGTGATCTGGCTGACCGGGTCGCGGTCGGCGACGGCCACGGCGATGACCGCCATGGCGGAAAGAGCCGGCATCGCGACCTGCGCCATACCATTCTCATCCAGTGCGACGGCGATCTGCAAATCGCCCTGCAGGATATCGGCACGGGCAGTTCCGTCGCAGGGGGCAGAGATATACAGCCCGACGATCGCGCCGGCCTGCGGTTTCGCATCGACGATCACAGTGCAATCGGGCGTTGCAACGGCGGCCTGTGTCGGTCGCACGGTTTCGATCTTGCGGATCGGGGCCGGAGCCAGTGTGGCATAGGTATCGGGGTCGGCAGGCAGCGATGGCAAACCGTTGGTCGCCGCGGTTACGGTGGTTGCGGAGGGATCCGGCTGTGCGCTGTCCTGCGTGGACGTGACTGCGGTCTGCTGGAGTACGGCGGACACGGGTTGAACCTCCGTAGCCAGCGCGGAGGCACGCGTATTCGTGTCATCCGGCCCAGGCATCATCGTCAGGACGATCGCTGCACCAAGGACCGCAATGCCAAACGCGGCAAGCCGCACCGGGCTTTGCGACCGGACGGCGGCAAAAGCCGTGCCCACGACCGAAGATCGGGACGACGTGTCCGTCTGCTTATCGCTTGATGCGGACACCGTAGGCTGCTCCGGGGCGTCATCTTCCAGCGCGTCGAATTCTTCCTGTGTCATCACATTGATCCTCGGAAACATGGCGTTTCCTTGGTGATGACAGCGGAATCAGGCGATTCTACGGAGCAGTCGCGCTGATTTCCCGACTATTGTCCCTACCCGAGCCTCAATACGCTCCGTGGCAGTGTTTGAATTTCTTGCCCGATCCGCAGGGGCAGGGATCGTTGCGGCCCGGATTGCCCCATGTGGTCGGATCGTCCTCAAGGAAGCCGGGCGTGGCTTCGGACCCATCCGCACCGGGGGCGGAGGTCGATTCTGCCTCGGCGGCGGCAGGTGCGGCCTGTCCGGCGGCGGCGCGTTGCTGGGCGATCATCTGGTCGATCATCGCCTTGCGCTCCTCCTCCGACAGGGGGCGCACGCGGGCCAGCTTCTTGGTCACCTCGACACGCAGGCTGTCGAGCATCGTTTCGAACAGCTGGAATCCTTCGGTCTTGTATTCGTTCAGCGGATCGCGCTGCGCGTATCCGCGGAATCCCACGACCGAGCGCAAATGTTCCAGGGTCAACAGATGCTCACGCCATTTGCCGTCGATGGTCTGCAACAGGAACTGCTTTTCGATCTGCCGCATCTGTTCATCCCCGAAGGCCTCGGCCTTTTCGGCCATCAGCTTGTCGGTCGCCTCATACAGGCGTTCGCGCACGATCTCCTGATCGACGCCGTCCTCGTCAGCCCATTCGATCACCGGAGCCTCGACGGCCAGGATTTCGATAACTGCAGCATACAGACCCTTGGCGTCCCACTGATCGGCATAGGACTTGGGCGGCAAGTATTCGTCCACCAGATCGTCGATCACCTGCTGGCGCATGTCCTGCGCGATCTCGGCGATGTCTTCGGCTTCCATGATTTCCAGCCGCTGCTCGAACACCGCCTTGCGCTGATCGTTCATCACGTCGTCGAACTTCAGCAGTTGCTTGCGGATGTCGAAGTTGCGTCCCTCGACCTTCGCCTGCGCCCGCTCCAGCGACTTGTTCACCCATGGGTGAATAATCGCCTCGCCTTCCTTCATGCCCAGCGTATTCAGCACCTTTTCCAGACGTTCCGATCCGAAGATCCGCATCAGATCGTCGTCCAGCGACAGGAAGAACACCGACCGGCCCGGGTCGCCCTGACGACCGGAGCGTCCGCGCAACTGGTTATCGATGCGACGGCTTTCGTGGCGCTCGGTGGCCAGAACAAACAGACCTCCGGCTTCCAGCACCTGCTTTTTTTCGTCGGCGTGTTCCGCCTCGATCCGGGTGCGGATTTCGTCAGGATGCGCTTCGGGATCGGCAGCCAGCGCCTCCAGCACCTTCATCTCGACGTTGCCGCCCAATTGGATATCGGTCCCGCGCCCGGCCATGTTGGTGGCAATCGTGATCGCGCCCACCTTGCCCGCATCGGCGATGATCTGCGCCTCCTGCTCGTGCTGACGGGCGTTCAGGACGTTGTGGGGCAGACCTTCGGCTTCAAGCAACTGCGCCAGCATTTCGGACTTCTCGATGGACGTTGTACCGACCAGCACCGGCTGACCCTTGGTGTGGGCGGTCTTGATCTCGGCGACCACGGCGGAAAACTTCTCCTGCGCGGTCCGGTAGACCTGATCGTGTTCGTCTGCACGTGCGATGGGGCGGTTGGTCGGAACCTCGACCACGCCCAGACCATAGATCGATCCAAATTCCTCTGCCTCGGTCGCCGCAGTGCCGGTCATGCCCGCCAGCTTGGAATAAAGCCGGAAATAGTTCTGGAACGTCACCGAGGCGAGGGTCACGTTTTCGGGCTGGATCGGCACCCCTTCCTTGGCCTCGATCGCCTGATGCAGACCGTCGGACAGGCGACGACCGGCCATCATGCGGCCAGTGAATTCGTCGATCAGGACGACCTGATCGTCGCGAACGATATATTGCTGATCCTTGGCGAACAACTTGTGCGCGCGCAGACCCTGGTTGACGTGGTGGACGATGGTGGTCGATTCCGGGTCATAAAGCGACTGGCCTTGCGGCAGGATACCCGCAGACAGCAAGCGCTCCTCCAGCCATTCGTTGCCCTCGTCGGTGAAGGTGACGGAGCGTTGCTTCTCGTCCTTTTTGAAGTGCTCCTCGGTGATCTCGGGGATCAGCTGATCGACGCGCGTATAAAGGTCGCTGCGGTCTTCGGACGGGCCCGAGATGATCAGCGGCGTCCGCGCTTCGTCGATCAGGATCGAGTCGACTTCGTCCACGATGGCGAAGTTATGCCCACGCTGCGCCATCTCGGCCTTGGAGGCGCGCATATTGTCGCGCAGGTAGTCGAACCCAAGCTCGTTGTTTGTGGCGTAGGTGATGTCGGCGGCATAGGCCGCGCGCTTCTCGTCGTCGGGTTGCTGCGGGACGACGACGCCGGTGGTCAGGCCCAACGCGCCATAGACCTTGGACATCCAGTCCGCGTCACGGCGCGCCAGATAGTCATTGACCGTGACGACATGCACACCCTTGCCAGACAGCGCGTTCAGATAAGCCGGAAAAGTTGCAACGAGCGTCTTGCCCTCGCCCGTTTTCATCTCGGAAATGTTACCCTGATGCAGGAAGATGCCACCCATCAACTGCGTATCGAAGGCCCGCAGACCCAATGCACGGCGGGCCGCCTCGCGGCAGTTGGCAAACGCTTCGGGCAACAGGTCGTCCAGCGACTCGCCTTTTTGCGCGCGTTCCTTGAGGGTTTCGGTCTTCGCCTTGATCTCGTCATCGGAAAGTTTCTGGAACTCCGGCTCCAGCGCATTGATCCGTTCGACCAACTTCAGCGTGCCTTTGACCTTGCGGTCGTTGGGTGTGCCGAACACCTTCTTTGCAATTGCACCAAGTCCAAGCATCAGTCGTCCCGCCTCTCGCGCCCTTGCCGACCGTGAAAAGGCCCCATATCACAGGGGCAAATCATGGGCGGGCGCGGTAAAAATAAGTCCTCGTCGCACTTAAGACCCGCCCCCACGGGTGTCAACGAACGCCCATTGGGACACAACCGAACACTGGCCTGTCGGCCTGAAAGGATCACATATGAAATATCTCCTGATCGGCGCAGCCGCGCTTAGCCTCACCACGCCGGTTTTCGCCGATAGCGACACGACCGTCGACGCAGATACGGTTCTGGCGACCGTCAATGGCACCGATGTCACGCTGGGCCACGTGATTGCACTGCGCGAACGCCTGCCCGCGCAATTCCAGCAATTGGATGATGCTACCCTGTATCAGGGCATGCTCGATCAGGTGATTCAGCAGCAAGTACTGGCTGATGCCGCGACCCCGTCGAAAGCCACCGAAATCGGCAAGGAGAACGAGGTGCGCGCCTATCTCGCCAGCCGCGAAATCGACAGGCTGTCGTCAGAACCGGTCAGCGACGAAGCCCTGCAGGCGGCCTATGACGCGGAATACGGAAACATGGAGGCCCAGCCGGAGTTCAATGCCAGCCACATCCTGGTCGAGACCGAGGAAGAGGCGCAGGCCCTGATCGAAGCCCTGGACGGCGGTGCCGATTTCGCCGAACTGGCGCAGGAGAAATCCACTGGCCCGTCCGGTCCCAACGGCGGTCAGCTGGGCTGGTTCGGCCCCGGCATGATGGTGCCGGAATTCGAAAATGCCGTCGCTGGAATGGAACCGGGTGAAGTCTCAGCTCCGGTGCAGACGCAGTTCGGCTGGCATGTCATCAAGCTGAACGAGACCCGCGATCAGGACGTCCCCGAGTTGGACGAGGTCAGAGCCGAACTTGAAGCAATGGTCCGCAATGCCGCCGTGGAAGCCGAAGTGGATCGCCTGACCGGCGAAGCCGATATCAGCCGGAGCGAAGTCGAAATCGATCCTGCACTGATCCGCCAGACTGATCTGCTGGAGGAATAGTTCGATGGGCAAAGACGGGAAAAAGAAGGCTTCCAATACGGCGAAGGGTCCGAAAAAAAAGGACCTGATCGCCCGTATCGCCGAGCTGGAGGCGCAGGTGAATGGTCCCAAGGGACCGCTGACCTCGCCCCTGGCACCCGAATTTCCCGAATTGCCCGCCATTGATGGCGTCCGCTTTGCCACGGCACAGGCGGGCGTCAAATACAAGAACCGCACCGACGTGATGCTGGCCGAAATTGCCGCCGGATCGTCGGTCGCGGGCGTCTTCACCACGTCGGCCACGCGATCGGCCGCCGTGCGCGACTGTCAGGACAAGTTGAAGAGAAAGGCCGCGTCCGGCGGTTGGGCGATTCTGGTGAATTCGGGCAATTCCAATGCCTTCACCGGGGCGGCGGGCGATCAGTCGGTTCAGGCCATCAGCACCGGGGTCAGCCATGCGCTTGGCCTGCCCGCGTCGCGGGTATTGACCGCTTCGACCGGCGTGATCGGTCAACCCTTGCCGCACGACCGGATCACTGCGGTGCTGGACAAGCTGGCGACCAGGCTGGACGCAGGCGAGATGGGCACGGCGGCCCGCGCGATCATGACGACGGACACCTTCCCCAAAGGATCGAGCCGCACGGTCGATGTCGGCGGCAAGACCGTGACCATCGCCGGTATCGCCAAGGGATCGGGCATGATCGCCCCCGACATGGCGACGATGCTGGCCTATGTTTTCACCGACGCCGCCGTGCAGGACCGCGCCTTGCAGACCATGCTGTCGGATCTGACGAAACAGACGTTCAATGCCGTGACGGTGGACAGCGATACATCTACATCTGACACATTGATATTGGTGGCCACCGGCCACGCCGGGAACGAGCCGATCACCTCGGCGCGGACCAGGGCGGGGCGCGACTTCAAGGAGGCGCTGCATCAGGTGCTGCACGATCTGGCGTTGCAACTGGTCAAGGACGGCGAGGGCGCGACCAAACTGGTCGAAGTCCGCGTGAAGGGTGCCGCCAACGCATTGGATGCCCGTCGCGTCGCCTCGGCCATCGCCAATTCGCCACTGGTGAAGACCGCCATCGCGGGCGAGGACCCGAACTGGGGCCGCGTCGTCATGGCCGTCGGCAAGTCCGGCGCGCAGGCCGACCGCGACAAGCTGCGCATCAGTTTCGGTGATATTCTGGTCGCCGAGAACGGGCAGGTCAGCCCCGGTTACACCGAAGATGCGGGCGCGGAATATATGAAACGCGACCGTATCCTGCTGACAGTCGAGATGGGTATGGGCCAGGCCGAAGACACGATGTGGACCTGCGATCTGACCTATCGCTACATCGAGATCAACGCGGACTATCGGTCTTGATCCGGCGCCGCGGATGAAAACCGTACTGGTTTCGGCTGTCGCGCTGATTGACGTCGACGGGCGCGTACTTCTGGCACAGCGACCGGAGGGCAAGCCGATGGCGGGCCTGTGGGAGTTTCCGGGCGGTAAGGTCGAACCGGGCGAAACCCCAGAAGCCGCACTGATTCGCGAGTTGCAGGAAGAGCTTGGGATCGACACATGGGCCAGTTGTCTGGCACCCTTGACGTTCGCGTCACACGGATATGACGACTTTCATCTGCTGATGCCGCTGTTTGCCTGTCGCCGTTGGCTGGGACAGCCACAGGCACAGGAAGGTCAGGCGCTGAAATGGGTGCGGCCAAACGACTTACGGGATTATCCCATGCCTGCTGCCGACATTCCGCTAATCGCAATTTTGCGGGATTGGCTGTAACTTGCCTTCAACAGTTCATGATTTGAGCAAGAAATTGCCATAATTTACCTTCCTTTGTCTATTTTATGACATAAGATCGTCCCAGTTCGCGCTCCAGAGGGGGAAACCGCATGCTCAAGACTATCGTGATCGGAAATCACCTGTCGATTCAGGGTCAACTCGTTCAGATGTTGAAGGACGGCCTGTGTCAGGTTCGTGTCGGCACCCAGATTTTTACCGGGCGTCTTATCAGCGGTTGATCCGCCCGCATGTCCCCGTTCAGCGATTTGCAGATCGGGGTCATGTCACAAGACATCAAAGCCAACCTGACAGATTGTCGTCGATAATGTCCGACAGTGCGTCAATATGCGTGTCGTCGTCGTTCAGGCACGGAATGTAGGTGAAGCTTTCACCGCCTGCATCTTCGAAGCTTTCCTTGATCTCTTCGTTGATCTCTTCCAGCGTTTCGATGCAGTCGGCGGAAAATGCGGGCGCGATCACGGCAATCTTTTTCTTACCTGCCTCGGCCAGACGCGCGACTTCTTCTACCGTATAGGGCTTCAACCACTCCTCGGGGCCGAACTTCGACTGGAAGGTCGTGGTGATCGCCGCCGCATCCCAACCCAGCCGTTCGCGCAGCAGGCGCGTCGTTTTCTGGCATTGGCAATGATAGGGGTCGCCCTCCATCAGATACCGTTTCGGCACCCCGTGGTAGGAACAGACCAGAATGTCGGGCTTGTCCGTGGCGGCGGCATAGGCTCGCTCAACCGATTGCGCCAGGGCCTCGATATACCGAGGGTCTTCGAAATAGGCGGGCACCGTGCGGCTGCTGGGCTGCCACTTCAGTTTCATCAGCGCGCGGAAGAACTGATCGTTCGCGGTGGCCGAGGTCGCGCCCGCATATTGCGGATACAGCGGAAAGAACACGATGCGGTCGCACCCGGCCTCCTGCAGCGCGCGCACCTTGTCGATGGTCGACGGCTTGCCGTAGCGCATTGCATAATCAACCATCACCCGATCCCCATGCCGGGCCTGCATCCGCGCGGCGATTTTGGCTGTTTGCGCCTTGGTGATCGTGGCTAGCGGGCTTTCTCCGGCCTCGTGATTCCAGATCGACTTGTAATTCGCGCCAGACCGGAACGGCCGCGACGTCAGGATGATGCCCTGCAACAGGGGCTGCCACAGGAACGGCGAATAATCGATGACGCGGCGATCTGACAGAAATTCGTTCAGATAGCGGCGCATCGACCAGTAATCGTATCCGTCCGGTGTGCCCAGGTTCGCGACAAGCACACCGATCTTTCCCATCCGCACCTTCGGGTGATCGACTGGGGCATGCGGCAGCGGCGTATAGGTCATGTCATTCATTCGCCTGATCCAAGTTCCGGAACCCCCAGCGCATCGGCCAGTCGGGCCTGCGCCGATCCGGGGCGGAGCGGTTTCTGTTGCGTGTCGGACGGGGCCCAGCCCGTCAGGAAGACCGTCTGGAAGGTAGCCTTGATACCATCGCCCTCGGGGAAAGCATCAGCATAGATCCGTGCCGCCCGGTCGAACAGGGCGCGCGGCGGGGTGCGGCGATGACGCGCAGCCAGGGCATTGGTTTCGCCCATGGCGCGCAGGTCGTGGGCCAGTTGTGCCAGATCACGATACCGCACCGTCAGCGTGATCGCATCCGCCACCGGCAGCGCCAGTCCCGCCCGGCCCAGCAATCCGCCCAGATCGCGGATTTCGCCCATCGGTGCGACACGTGGGCTAAGGCCGCCCAGAATCTCCGTCTCGGCCTGCCCCAGCGCGGCCCGTAATTCGGTCAGTGTCTCGCCCCCCAAGGTCGCGACCAGAAGCAGACCATCCTCGCGCAGGGCGCGGCGACATTGGATCAGCTGTCCCACCGGATCATCGGCCCAGTGCAGGCACATCGCGTGAATGACCAGATCATGCGCGTCGGGCGTCAGGTCCAGCACATCGCCCTCGGCCACCAATGCGGCACCGGGCACGGTCTTGGCCCAGACGTCCGGATGCGCAGTAACGATCACGGGCGATGTAAAGGTTCTGTTAACGTCTTTCAGTCTTTCCTGAACTTCCTCGATGGCGGCGGCGTGCAGAAACCATGCCGACCCGTCCGCGCGGGCGCGGTGCAGGGCAAGGCTTGAACGATCGGTCAGGGGCGGTTGAGGCATATCGGGGACTTAGGACATGACGATCACGTTGCAAAGGGTGGCACGGCGGAGTGCTGCGGTGCTGCGCGAGGCGCTGTACCCGACGACCTGCATGATGTGCGACGAACGCGTGCAGGAAGATGGCGCGCTCTGCCCCGCATGTTGGGCCGATACGCCGTTCCTGACGGGGGCCTGTTGCGACATGTGCGGCACCGGCCTGCCGGGGCAGGATGACGGCGTGGCGCGTTGCGACGATTGCCTGACGTTTGCGCGTCCATGGGACGAGGGGCGCGCGGCGCTGGCATATGGCGGTGGCGCACGGCGGCTGGTGCTGGCGCTGAAGCATGGCGACCGGACCGAACTGGCCAAGGGCGCCGCGCGCTGGATGCACCGCAGTGCCCGCGATATCCTGACGCCGGAGACGCTTCTGGTTCCCGTGCCCGTCCATCGCTGGCGGCTGCTGCGCCGCCGCTACAATCAGGCCGCTTTACTGGCCCGGCAACTGGCCCGGCTGACGGGCGGGACTTGTGCGATGATGGCTCTGACCCGCCACCGCGCAACATTGAGTCAGGATCACAGGTCCGTCCCCGACCGTTTCGCCAATATCGCCGGTTCGATCCGCTGTACGGCGGGCGCGACGGTCGCCGGGCGGCACGTCGCATTGGTCGACGACGTGATGACCTCGGGCGCGACACTGGCTGCCTGTGCCGATGCGCTGCGGCAGGGCGGGGCGTCCCGCATCAGCGTGCTGGTACTTGCGCGCGTTGCGAAGGACCGCTGACCGTCTATATGCAGGGCTGACCCCTGAAGGAGCGTGAGCCATGAAACCCGTTGAAATCTATACCCAGCCGCGCTGCGGGTTCTGCACCGCCGCATTGCGCCTGCTGGCCAAAAAAGGCGCGCCGGTGACCGAATTCGACGTCAGCCGGATGCCCGGCAAGCGTGCCGAAATGATGCAGCGCGCCAAGGGCCGTAGCAGCACACCTCAGATCTTCATCGGCGACACCCATGTCGGCGGCTGCGACGAGCTGTTCGCGTTGCAGGATGCGGGCAAGCTCGACGCGCTGTTGCAAGCCTGATGCGGGCGGGTCTTCTTCAGCTCAACGTCTCGGACGATCCGACGGAAAATCTGGCCGAGACGCTGGCACTCGTGGCCGATGCGGCGGCGCAGGGCGCGGAGATCGTTCTGACGCCCGAGGTCACGAACTGCCTGTCCTTCAACCGCAGCTATCAACGCGACATCCTGCGCCCCGAGGTTCGCGACCCCACGCTGGCGGGGCTGAGAGACGCAGCTCAGGCGCATGGTATCTGGTTGCTGATCGGCAGCCTCGCCCTGCGCACGGCCGACCCGGAGGGACGCTTTGCCAACCGCTCGTTCCTGATCAACCCGGCGGGCACGATTGTCGCGCGCTATGATAAAATCCACATGTTCGACGTCGACGTGAGCGCGACCGAAAGCTATCGCGAGTCGTCCGCTTATCGCCCGGGCACCCAGGCCACCTTGGCCGATACGCCCTGGGGCAAGCTGGGAATGACGGTTTGCTATGATGTCCGCTTCCCAATGCTCTATCGCAAACTGGCGCAGGCCGGCGCGTCTTTTCTGACTATTCCCGCCGCCTTCACTGCCGTTACCGGGGCCGCCCATTGGGAGGTGCTGTTGCGCGCCCGCGCGATCGAGACGGGGTGCTTCGTCCTGGCCCCCGGACAGACCGGATCGCACGCCGTCACGCCGGACCGGACGATCCAGACGCATGGTCACTCCATGGTCGTTGCCCCCTGGGGCGAGGTTTTGCTGGACGCCGGGACCGAACCCGGGGCCTATGTCGTGGACGTCGACCCCGACGCGGTGACCGGGGCCCGGTCGCGTGTGCCTTCGCTGACCGCGGATCAAAGATGGGAAGGACCATGACCGAGGCCGCAGACGACGACGCCGACAGGCTGGCCGTGGCGCTGTTCAGCGAAATGCTGACCGCAGATCAGCTTGTGCGCGCACGTCTGACCCGCGCCCTGCCCAAGGGAATGGAGTTGTCGCATTTCATCGTGCTCAACCACCTGGCGCAGACCCCGGTGGAACGTAGCCCGACGGAACTGGCCCGCACCTTCCACCTGACGCGCGGAGCGGTGACCAATACGCTGGCGAAACTGGAATGGGCGGGGCATATCCACGTTCGACCCGACTGGGACGATGCGCGGCGCAAGCGTGTCGCCATAAGCCCGTCCGGCATTGCCGCGCGAGAAGCGGCGCTTGCCGCGATCCGCCCGATCATGGCGCAGGCGGTGCGCGAAATCGGCGAGGGCCGGACCCGCGCCGCCATTCCCGTGCTGCGCGAAATCCGACAGCGGTTCGGCGCGCCCGACGTCGAATAACCCTCAGGCGGCGGATCGTCAGTCCCGTCGTCGCACCATCAGCTGATTGCCCTCTTTCCGGGTCTCCAGCCGCCGAATGTCGCCAATCAGCTCGCTCAGCTTGCGCTTGCCATAGGTCCGGGTGTCGAAGTCGGGCACCGCGGCCATGATCGTGCTGCCCAATGCTCCCAGTGCAACCCAGTCGTCTTCCTGGTTCATCTGCTCCATGGCGCGCAGGATCATGGGCAGCGCGTCCTGGGGCTTCCGCTTGGTGGCGGCAACGGTGGCATCTTGCGGCGCGGCAGGTTCGTCGATCAGGTTTTCGATCAGGATGAAGCGGTTGCAGACGTTGCGCAGACTTTCGGGGGCCTTGCCTTCGCCGATGCCGAACACGTCCAGCCCATCCTCGCGAATCCGCGACGCCAGCCGGGTGAAATCGCTGTCGGAGCTGACCAGAACGAAACCGTCGAAGCGTCCGCCGTTCAGGATGTCCATCGCGTCGATCACCAGCCCGATGTCGCTGGCGTTCTTGCCCTTCGTATTGGCGGTTTCCTGATGGGCGACCAGCCCCAGCTCCAACACCTTGTCGGCCCAGCCGCGCAATTGCCCCGACGACCAGTCGCCATAGACCCGCCGCAACGCCGGTTCCCCGAGACTGGTTATCTCTTTCAGGATCGCCTCGGCGAATTTGGCGGGAATATTATCGGCGTCGATCAGGACGGCGAGGAGAGGTCGGTCGCGGTTGGCCAAGGCAAGCTCCTTTTCGACGTGCCTAGCGAAGCCGGTCGCCGCCGTCCATTGCGGCGGACGCCACTCAGAATCCGACCCGGTCGCCGCCTTTGAGCGCCAGCATCTGACGCGCCTCGGCGGGTGTGGCGACCTCCAGCCCCAGCGCCTCGATCATCTGTCGCGCTTTCGTCACCTGGTCCGCGTTGGTCCGCGCCAGTTCGCCCGGCCTGATCCACAGATTATCCTCAAGTCCGACACGGACATGGCCGCCAAGGGTCACCGACTGCAGCGCAATCGCCATCTGCTTTCGCCCGGCGCCAAGCACCGACCATTCGAGGTCATCCCCGAATAGGCGATCCGCCGTGCGCTTCATGTGCAGAACGTCTTCCGGGTGGCCGCCAATGCCCCCCAGAAGTCCAAAGACAGATTGCACGAAAAACGGTGCCGTCACGAGACCCCGGTCCACGAAATGCGCCAGCGTATAGAGATGCCCGATATCATAGCACTCGATTTCGAACCGGGTTCCGTTTTCGGCGCATGTCGTGAGGATATATTCGATATCCGCAAAGGTATTGCGGAAGATGCGATCCTTCGACCCTTCCAGATATGGTTTTTCCCAATCGTGATTGAACTGTGGATAGCGGTCGAGCATCGGGTAGAGGCCGAAATTCATCGAACCCATGTTCAGCGAAGCCACCTCGGGCGCGAAATGCGCCGCCGGTTTGACTCGTTCCCCGACCAGCATCGTGGGGGCGCCGCCGGTCGTGATATTGACGACCGCGTCGCACCCCTGACGGATCACGCCAAGGATCGGCGCAAAGGCTTCGGGCGACTGGTCGGGCTGACCGGTCCGGGGGTTGCGCGCATGGACATGGACGAGGGCCGCACCTGCCTCTGCCGCTCCGATGGCGGCCTCTGCGATCTCGGAGGGCGTGACTGGAAGATGCGGAGACATCGTCGGTGTGTGGATTGCGCCGGTAACGGCGCAGGTGATCATGACCTTGCGGGGCATCGCATCCTCCGGTTTGTTGACAGCTTGGGAGGGTTCGGCATGGACATGCAACTGAAAGATGCGCGGGTCATCGTTACCGCAGGCGCTTCGGGCATCGGGCGCGAGATTGTGCAGGCCTTCCACGACGAAGGCGCGCGCATTGCAACCTGCGATATCGACGAGGCCGCGCTGGAGGCGCTGCGCGACGACCTGCCCGGCATCCACGCCGCTATCTGCGACGTATCGGACCCGGCCGCCGCTGCCGTGTTCGTCGCCGACGCCATCGCACATCTGGGCGGGCTGGATACACTGGTGAACAACGCGGGCATTGCCGGGCCGACGGCGGCGGTCGAGGACATCGACCCCCACGACTGGGCGCGCACGCTGAACGTCTGCCTGACCGGGCAGTTCAATTGCACCCGCGCCGCCATTGCGGCCCTGCGCAACAGCGACAACGCGTCGATCACCAACATGTCCTCGGCTGCGGGTCGGCTGGGGTTCGCGCGGCGCACGCCATATGCGGCGGCGAAATGGGGGGTAGTCGGATTCACCAAATCACTGGCGTTGGAACTTGGGCCGGTCGGTATCCGTGCCAATGCGATCCTCCCGGGGCTGGTCGCGGGCGATCGTCAGCGCCGCGTGATGGAAGCGCGCGCCCAGTCCCGTGGCAAGACTATACCCGAAATCGAGGCCGAAGCCTTCGATCGCGTGTCTATCCGCGAGTTTGTCACGGCCCGGCAACTGGCCGATCAGATTCTTCTGCTGGCCAGTCCGCGCGGACGCACGATTTCGGGTCAGGCCATTGCCATCGACGGCGACCTGGGAATGCTGGGCTGAGGGAAACCCGAAAAGGTCAGTAGATGACCACGCTCCGGATGCTTTCGCCCGCGTGCATCAGGTCGAAACCCTTGTTGATGTCAGACAAGGGCATCGTGTGTGTAATCATCGGGTCGATCTCGATCTTGCCATCCATGTACCAGTCGACGATCTTCGGGACGTCGGTCCGGCCCCGCGCGCCGCCAAAGGCCGTGCCGCGCCAGACCCGCCCGGTGACAAGCTGGAAAGGTCGCGTCGAGATTTCTGCACCCGCGGGGGCCACGCCGATGATGACGCTCTCGCCCCAGCCCTTGTGCGCCGACTCCAGCGCCGTTCGCATAACGCCGACATTGCCGGTCGCATCGAAGGTATAATCCGCGCCACCCCTGGTCAGGGCCACGAGATAGGCAACCAGATCGCCGTCGATTTCGGACGGATTCACGAAATCGGTCATGCCGAACCGGGTCGCCATCGGGATCTTGTCGGGGTTCAGGTCGACCCCCACGATCTGATCCGCACCGGCCAGCCTAAGTCCTTGAATTACATTAAGTCCGATACCGCCCAGTCCAAACACGATAGCGGTCGAACCGATCTCGACCTTGGCGGTATTTATGACGGCCCCTATACCTGTGGTGACGCCGCAGCCGATGTAGCAGATCTTGTCGAACGGAGCATCTTCGCGGACCTTGGCAAGCGCGATTTCAGGCAGGACGGAGTGGTTCGCGAAGGTCGAGCAGCCCATGTAATGCAGGATCGGATCGCCATCGAGGGTCGTGAACCGCGATGTGCCGTCTGGCATCAGGCCCTGACCTTGCGTCGTGCGGATCTTCTGGCACAGGTTCGTCTTGGGGTTCAGGCAATACTCGCATTCACGGCATTCGGGCGTGTAGAGCGGAATAACGTGATCGCCGGGCTTCAGGGTGGTGACCCCTTCCCCGATTTCCAGAACGATTCCAGCGCCTTCGTGGCCCAGGATCGCGGGAAACAGTCCTTCCGGATCAGCGCCCGACAGGGTGAATTCATCGGTGTGGCAGATGCCTGTGGCCTTCATTTCGACCAGCACCTCGCCCGCGCGGGGGCCGTCGAGATTTACATCCATGATTTCAAGGGGTTTTCCGGCCTGAACGGCGACGGCGGCTTTGGTGTGCATGGGATTCTCCTGTTTCGGAGCAGGGTGAAGCAGACGCCGCTGCGGGGCAAGACGCGGCGCCCTGTCCCGGTGCGGATCAGGGATTTCTGATCCGAAACGAACGTCGGACCGACGGGTGATCTGCGGGTGATCCGCGTCGGACGCGACGGCGGATGGCTCAGGCCGGGATCGGCCCGCCTGCCGCCAGCATTTCGAGATGGAGCGCCGCAAGGTCCGCGTCCCGTCCGGCGGTCACCGCTGCCCTGACCTGCCCGTCCTTGATATACCGCGCGAGAAACGGGCCGGTGGGATCCCCGTCGAATTCGATCTCGTCCCAGTCTTCGGCGTAACCGAGATAGCGATACTGGCGGCCCAGTGCCGTCCAGAAGAACGGAATGTCCAGCGGCACCCCCTGCCCCAGCATTGCCAGTGCTGCATTGCGACCATGCTGACAGGCGACCCGCCAGTGTTCGATCCGGGTCGTCCCGAAAGGCGTCGGCGCGACTGCGCAGTCGCCGGCGACATAAACGCCGGACAGGCCGGGAACCGACAGGCCGGGGCCGGTCATCACGCCGCCGTCGTCCTGTGTGGGCAATCCGTCGATTGCATCTGTGGCGGGGGTCACACCCATCGCCAAAAGGACAAGATCGGCGTCGATCGTTTCGCCAGTTTCCAGCGTCACGCCCGTTGCATTGTCCTTGCCGGTGATTGAGGTCAGGGATGCACCGGTGACGAATGTGATGCCCTTCGCTTCATGCTCGTCCTGAATGATGCGCCCGAGACGTTCGCCCAGAATACGGGCCAGCGGCACCTCCTCGCGCATTGCGACAGTGACCGACAAACCGCGCTTGGCCAGCGACAAGGCCCCTTCCAGCCCGATGAAACCGCCCCCGATCAGAACGGCGGATCCGGTCGTCTCGGCCGCCTGTGAAATCGCGGCGGCGTCGGCGCCGGAGCGGAGCGTATGCACACCCGGCAGATTGACACCCGGCAAGTCCGGGCGATTCGGGCGCCCACCGGGGGCGATGAGCAGCTTGTCGAAGGCATGGCGACCGCCATCGGCCATGACCACCTGGCCCGGTCCGATGGCGACAGCCTGGCCAGACACCAGCGTCACGTCCAGGTCGGCCAGCGTATCGGCATCCGTCAGGATCGCGTCGTCGGGAGTTCTGCTACCGGACAGGACGGCCTTCGACAGCATCGTGCGGTCCAGCGGCAGGCCATCGGGAGAAATCATCTGGATGATCCCTTCGAAGCCCATCTCCCGCAGGGTTTTCGCACAGGTATTCCCCGCCGCCCCGGCACCGACTATCACGATGCGCTCCGGGTTCAGGCCCAGACGCGCATGGTCCGGTGCCAGGTGCAGATCGGTGTCGGGGATATCGACAATCACCCGCCCGTCCTTCTGCGTGACGGTATATCGACGCAGGTCCGCATGGCCGGGCGGCTGGATTTGCCGACCCGTGCGGGCGTTGAAACACGCATGATGAAAAGCGCATATCAGCGTGCCGTCGCGCACCACGCCCTTGGCCAGCGGCAGGCCATAATGCGGACAGAGATGCGCCAGCGCGGTCACGTCGTCGCCGGTGCGGATCAGAATGACCTTTGCCCCGTCGGGCTGATGCGGCACACCTTCGGGAATATCGGCCAGGGCGATGTCGATCTGGGTCATGGGTGTCTCCGGTTTCCGGCGGAACAATCTGTCTGCCAATACAAATGCGCAGACCGCTTGCATGTTCCCCACCCCTTCCTTATATGCCCCTCAACAGCGGCGGCCAACTGGCCCCACCGGATAAGTCAACGGGCCGCGCGCCCGTTTTTTTGTGCCTTCACCCAACGTCCAGGGAATCATGTCCGATCTGATCGCCAAGACCGCGCAGGACAAGCGCATCGCCGAGATCGTCACCCCCGTCATCGAGGACATGGGGTTCGAACTTGTGCGTCTGCGTCTGATGTCGGGCAAGACGGCGACGTTGCAGATCATGGCCGATCGGCCCGAGGGCGGCATCGAGGTCGACGAGTTAGCGAAGATCAGCACGGATGTCTCCGCCGTTCTGGATGTCGAGGACCCGATTTCCGAGGAATATACGCTGGAAGTCAGCAGCCCCGGCATCGACCGCCCCTTGACACGGCTGAAGGATTTCGACGTCTGGGACGGCTATGAGGCGCGGATCGAGACGGAAAACCTGATCGACGGCCAGCGCCGGTTCAAGGGCTGGCTGCGCGGCACGGAAAACGGCGAAGTCCTGATCGAGATCGAACAGGGCACCGAGACGCCGACGATCGGATTGCAGTTCGACTGGCTGTCGGACGCCAAGCTGATCCTGACGGATGATCTCATCCGTGAGGTGCTGAAAAACCGCAAGGACAAGGGTCAGATCGACGAGACCCAGTTCGACGAAGTAGAAACTCTCATGGACGGCGAGGAAGACTAACCCATGGCCATCACATCCGCCAACCAGCTGGAACTTCTCCAGATCGCCGACGCGGTCGCCCGCGAGAAGATGATCGACCCCGGCCTCGTGATCGAGGCGATGGAGGAATCGCTCGCCCGTGCCGCCAAGTCGCGCTACGGCAGCGAAATGGACATCCGCGTGTCCATCGACCGCAAGTCGGGCCGTGCCACTTTCACCCGCGTCCGCACCGTGGTCGAGGACGAGTTGCTGGAGAACGAAAAGGCCGAGTTCACCGTCGAGCAGGCCAAGCCGTATCTGGACGACCCCAAGATCGGCGATACGTTCGTGGAAGAAGTGCCGCCTGTCGACATGGGCCGGATCGCCGCACAGTCGGCCAAGCAGGTCATCATCCAGAAGGTGCGTGAGGCCGAGCGCGAGCGTCAGTACGAAGAGTTCAAGGACCGCGCCGGGACGATCATCAACGGTGTCGTCAAGCGCGAGGAATATGGCAACGTCATCGTCGATATCGGCGCGGGCGAAGCGTCGTTGCGCCGTAACGACAAGATCGGGCGCGAGAGCTACCGCCCCGGCGACCGGATCCGCGTCTACATCAAGGATGTCCGCCGCGAGGAGCGCGGGCCGCAGATCTTCCTGTCGCGCACCGCGCCCGAGTTCATGGTCGAGCTGTTCCGCATGGAAGTGCCCGAGATTTATGACGGCGTGATCGAGATCAAGGCCTGTGCCCGCGATCCGGGATCGCGCGCCAAGATCGCCGTGATCAGCTATGACAGCAGCATCGACCCGGTCGGCGCCTGCGTCGGTATGCGCGGATCGCGCGTTCAGGCCGTCGTCAACGAGCTTCAGGGTGAAAAGATCGACATCATCCCCTGGACCGATGACGCGGCCACGTTCCTGGTGAATGCTCTGCAGCCCGCCGAGGTCACGAAAGTCGTGATCGACGAGGATGCCGAGCGGATCGAAGTCGTGGTGCCGGAGGAGCAGCTGTCGCTGGCTATCGGTCGTCGCGGTCAGAACGTGCGGCTGGCGTCGCAACTGACCGGACTGGATATCGACATCCTGACCGAGGAAGAAGAGAGCAAGCGCCGCCAGGCCGAGTTCGAGCAGCGCACCAAGCTGTTCATGGAGGCGCTGGATCTGGATGAGTTCTTCGCCCAGCTTCTGGTCTCCGAAGGGTTCACGAACCTTGAGGAAGTCGCCTACGTCGAGGTCGACGAACTGCTGGTCATCGACGGTGTCGACGAAGGCACGGCGGGCGAATTGCAGGCCCGTGCCCGCGACTACATCGAGGCACAGAACAAGGCCGCGATGGATGCCGCCCGCGAGGCGGGTCTGGCCGACGATCTGGCCAATTTCGAGGGTTTGACGCCGCAGATGCTGCAGGCGCTGACCGCCGATGGCATCAAGACGCTGGAAGACTTCGCGACCTGTGCCGACTGGGAACTGGCCGGGGGCTGGACCGTCGAAAAGGGTGAGCGAATCAAGGATGACGGCCTGCTCGAGCCTTTCGACGTCTCGCTGGAGGAAGCACAGGACATGATCATGACCGCCCGCGTGATGCTGGGCTGGGTCAGCCCCGAGGATGTGGTCGGATCGCCGGAAGGCGATACCGAGGCCACCGAACCAGAGGAGGCCGGGGCGTGATCGCCCCGGATCGTTCCCCTGACGCGCGGCGGCAGAGACAAAAATCGCGACGAGCCTGATCGTCGCTGCATCGTAACCGGCGAGACCGGCTCCAAGTCGGGGCTGATCCGTTTTGTCGTCGGACCTGACGATACGATCTATCCGGATGTGGCGAACAAGCTGCCCGGACGGGGAATATATGTGACGGCATCACGTGAGGTCTTGGAAAAGGCCATTGCGAAGCGCATGTTCTCCAAGGGTGCGAAGAAACAGGTCCGGATTCCCGACGGATTGCCGGACCTCGTCGAATCGCTGCTTCTCAAACGCCTTCAGGACCTGCTCGCCATGGCTCGCAAGGCCGGCAAGGCGATCACCGGCTATGAGAAGGTGAAGGTTATGCTGATCCGGGAAGAGGCGCGCGTTCTGTTGCAGGCCTCGGACGGATCGGAGCGCGGCAAGGGCAAGCTGTCGACGCCTGGGAACGGCAAATGGATCGGTTTCCTGACGGCAGATGAGTTGGGTTTGGCCTTCGGACGAGACCGGGTGATCCATGCGGCGGTGTCTGCTGGAACCTTGGCCAAACGTATTGTAGAGGAAGCCGCAAGGCTTCAGGGCATCAGACAAGTGAATGGCAGCACTCCGGCTGCCGAGAAGGATACTGGGAACGCATGAGCGATCAGGACGGCAAGAAACCCCTCGGACTTTCTGGTGGCGCGCGTAGCGGCACCGTAAAGCAAAGCTTTGCCCGTGGACGTACCAACAATGTTGTGGTGGAGACCAAGCGCAAGCGCGTTTCGGTCCCCAAACCCAGTGGCCAGTCCGCGGCCGCGGTAAACGCGCAGGGTGGTAAGCAGACCAGCACCACCGACGCTGAAATGGATCGCCGCCTGAAGGCGCTGCAGATGGCCAAGGCCCGCGAGGCCGAGGACACGGAGCGACGTCAGCAGGAAGAGCAGAAGCGCGAGGATGAGCGCAACCGTCGCCGCGCCGAGATCGAGACCAAGGAGCGCGAAGAGAAAGAGCGCGAAGAACTGGCCCGAAAGCGTGCCGAAGAGGACGCCCGTCGTCAGGAAGAGGCGCGCGAGGCCAAGGCCCGCCCGTCCGAGCCTGTCGCCGCGGAGCCCTCGCCCGACACTTCGCCGCGTCAGCGCAACCTGGGCCCCGATGCGCGCCCCGGCCGCAACGATGGACCGCGCAAGCGCGAAGAGGAAACCGGCAAGCCCAAGGGCGACGGCGATCGCCGGTCCGGCAAGCTGACCGTCAATCAGGCCCTGCGCGGTGGCGAAGGCGGGCGGACACGTTCGCTGGCCTCGATGCGCCGTAAACAGGAGCGTCAGCGCAAGGGCGGCGGCAACGTCACCCAGGAAAAGGTGATGCGCGAAGTGCGCCTGCCCGAGACCATCGTGGTGTCGGAACTGGCCAATCGCATGTCCGAGCGGGTCGCCGCGGTCGTGAAATCCCTGATGACAAGCGGCATGATGGTCACCCAGAACGAGGTTCTGGACGCCGATACTGCCGAGCTGATCATCGAGGAATTTGGCCACAAGGTCGTCCGCGTCTCCGATTCCGACGTGGAGCAAGTGATCGAGATCACCGAGGACAAGCCCGAGGATCTGGTCGAGCGCGCTCCGGTCATCACGATCATGGGCCACGTCGACCACGGCAAGACGTCGCTGCTGGATGCGATCCGCAAGACCAAGGTCGTGTCGGGCGAGGCCGGCGGCATCACGCAGCATATCGGGGCCTATCAGGTAGAGGTAAACGGCAAGCCGCTGTCCTTCCTCGACACGCCGGGTCACGCGGCCTTTACGTCGATGCGGGCCCGTGGCGCGCAGGTGACGGATATCGTCGTTCTGGTCGTCGCCGCGGACGATCAGGTCATGCCGCAAACGGTCGAGGCGATTGCGCATGCCAAAGCCGCGAACGTGCCGATGATCATCGCCATCAACAAGATGGACCGTCCCGGTGCCGATCCGCAGAAGGTCCGCACGGACCTGTTGCAGCACGAGGTGATCGTCGAGGCGATGTCCGGCGAGGTTCAGGATGTAGAGGTCTCCGCCCATACTGGCGCAGGTCTGGATCAACTGCTGGACGCCATCGTGCTTCAGGCCGAAATCCTCGAGTTGAAAGCCAACCCGAACCGCGCCGCCCAAGGTGCGGTGATCGAAGCGCAGCTTGACGTGGGCCGTGGCCCCGTCGCGACCGTTCTGGTTCAGAACGGCACATTGCGCAAAGGCGACATCTTTGTCGTCGGCGAGCAGTGGGGCAAGGTTCGTGCACTGGTCGACGATCAGGGCAAGCGCATCGACGAGGCCGGACCTTCGGTTCCGGTCGAAGTGCTGGGTCTGAATGGCACACCCGGTGCCGGTGACGTGCTGAACGTGGTCGAGACCGAAGCACAGGCGCGCGAGATCGCTGAATACCGCGAGAAGGCCGCCAAGGACAAACGCGCCGCCGCCGGTGCCGCGACGACGCTGGATCAGATGATGGCCAAGGCCAAGGAAGATCAGGGCGTGTCGGAACTGCCGCTGTTGGTCAAAGCCGACGTTCAGGGCTCGGCCGAGGCTATCGTGCAGGCGATGGAGAAGATCGGTAACGACGAGGTCCGCGTGCGGATCCTGCATTCGGGTGTCGGCGCCATCACCGAATCGGACATCACGCTGGCCGAAGCCTCGGGTGCACCGGTCATCGGCTTCAACGTCCGGGCCAATGCGCCCGCACGGGCTGCGGCGAACCAGAAGGGCGTGGAAATCCGATACTACTCGGTGATCTACGACCTGGTGGACGACATCAAGGATGCCGCCTCGGGTCTGCTGTCTGCCGAGATCAAGGAGACCTTCATCGGTTACGCCGAGATCCGCGAAGTCTTCAAGGTGACGGGCGTCGGCAACGTCGCGGGCTGTCTGGTGACCGAGGGCGTGGCCCGCCGGTCGGCAGGCGTGCGTCTGCTGCGCGACGATGTCGTGATCCACGAAGGCACACTGAAGACCCTCAAGCGCTTCAAGGACGAGGTCAAAGAGGTCCAGTCCGGTCAGGAATGCGGTATGGCCTTCGAGCGCTACGAGGATATCCGCAAGGGCGATGTCATCGAGATCTTCACGCGCGAGGAAATCGAACGCTCGCTGGAGTGATCTGCCGGCTTGCCGGATCTGTATGGAAAGGGGTCCCTCTCGGGGCCCCTTTTCACATGTCGGGGTGTTTTATCGCGGCGGCTTGGCGCTGAAGATCGGATGCGCGCGGCGCGCGGCGCCCGCGGGTTTGGCGGCGAAGCCTGGTTCCGTACGCGACACGGATTTCGGACCCGGTTGTGAAAGGCGCGGCGCGGCTGCCGGGGTCGGGGTCGGCGCGGAGAGGCGGGCCTTGAGATGCACGGGCATCGGCGGCACATCGTCGACCGGTACCGCCTTCAGGGCATCGTTCTGCACCGCACCTGATCCAGGCTGACGAATCGGGGCGACCGGTTCGTCGGGTGTATCGCGCTCGATATCCGCAGTCCCGGCTTGCGGTCGGGACAGGGCCTTCCGCTCTGGCCGCCTGCGCGCCAGCATCAGCATTTCGCGGGTCATATCGGCGGTATCCATCGCCGCACGGCTTTGCACCGCCAAGAGCAGCGACATCAGGCCAAAGGCGATAATACCCAGGCCCAGGGCCGAAGCCGCGATCCGTGCAGTCAGCGACACCTCGCCGGCAGCGCCACCGCTGCCGGGCGTCGCACCAAGGGCAAACCCTGCAATGGCAAGCAGAAGACCGATCGCGGCCAGCCCCCAGCCAATGTTGGAGAACAGCACGGATATACTGCGGCCCAGCGGATACGTTTTTTTGAAGTCGCTCATGTGATCCCCGTTTTCTGCCTCGACACTGCCGCTTGCAGCGCGCCTTGCCCAACGAAAAAGGCCGACCCCGAAGGGTCAGCCCGATTTTTGCCGACCGACATGGCGCGATCAGACGTCTTTCGTGCCTTTGACCGGGGCCCAGATACGCTTGTTGGTCAGATAGAGCAGCACCGAGAACAAAGCCAGCATGATGATGGCTGTCAGACCCATCTGCTTGCGTGCCGCAAGTTTGGGTTCAGCGGTCCACATCAGGAAGGCAGCGACGTCCTGCGCCGCACTTTCCAGATCGGCCGGGGCACCGTCGTCGAATTCGACATAATCGTCGCCCAGAGGGGGAGCCATGCTGATCCAGCCGCCCTTGAAGGCCTTGTTCCCGTAGAGGATCGAACCTGCTTCCTCTCTTTCCTCGCCGGTGTAGCCGGTCAGGAGGGAGGCAATATATTCCGGTCCGCCGCTGCCCTTCAGTAGCTGTTTGATACCAAGATTCAGAGGTCCATGGAAACCGGCGCGGGCCTTGGCCATCAGGGACAGATCCGGGGCCCCGACGGAATTGTTCACCGGGAAAAGATCCGGCGGCGTGGCCGTGCGGTAATCGCCTTCGCCATCGGCCAGGGTCCTGTCGAAAACCTCGATCTCGCCCGCGTAGGCCTTGACCTGATCTTCCGAGAAGCCCGGTCCCCCGGAGTCGCCCAGCGTGCGGATCGGCACGAATTTCAGGCCATGGCACGAGGAACAGACCTGGGTATAGACCTTGAGACCCCTTTGCAGCTGGTTCTGATCGAAAGTGCCGAACGGCCCCTCGAACGAGAAGTCGTAATCGGTGATTTCCTGCTTGTAATGGTCAGCCGCAAAGACTGCAGAAGTCGTGACGACAAGTGCCGCAAGGGCGCGTATGATGGTCGAGAACATCTGTCCCTCTCCTTATTCGGCGGGCGTGCCGGATTTTTCACCGGGCAACCGCATTCCGGTCGCACTGCCGGTTTCCCCATAGTGGGCTGCGAAATCTTCCTCGATCGTCGCAGGGCGGGCCAGCGGCTTTTCGATCACGCCAAGCAACGGCAGGATCACCAGAAAGTAGGCGAACCAATAGGCTGCGGCGATGAGCGAGATCCAGTCATAGGGTGACACGGTCGGCATGGACCCCACCCACATCAGCACGAGGAAATCGAGTGCGAGCAAGGCGAACCACCATTTGAACATCGGGCGATATCGGCCCGACCGGATCGACGATGTGTCAAGCCACGGGGCCAGTGCCATCACGATGATCGAGCCGAACATGGCGATCACACCGAAGAACTTGGCGTCGACGATGCCGCCGGTGATCCAGTCCGCCGCGATCACGACCCAGACATCCGCGGTGAAGGCCCGCAAAATCGCGTAGAACGGCAGGAAATACCATTCGGGCACGATTTCAGCCGGCGTTATAAGCGCGTTTGCCTCGATGTAGTTATCGGGATGGCCCAGATAGTTGGGTATGAACCCGACAATGGCGAAGAACACCAGCAGAATGACGGCCAGCGCAAACAGGTCCTTGATGACGAAGTAGGGCCAGAACGGCAGAGTGTCCTTCTTGGCTTCCTCCTTGGACGTGCGACGCACCTCGACCCCGGTGGGATTGTTGTTCCCGGTCGTGTGGAACGACCAGATATGCACGATCGTCAGGCCGAGAATCAGGAACGGCATCAGATAGTGTAGCGAGAAAAAGCGATTCAGCGTCGGGTTTCCGACTGCCGGTCCGCCCAGCAGCCAGGTCTGGATCGATTCGCCGACCCACGGGATCGCGCCGAACAGGCCGGTGATGACCGTGGCCCCCCAGAAGGACATCTGACCCCAGGGAAGGACGTAACCCATGAAGGCCGTACCCATCATCAGCAGATAGATAACGATGCCGATGATCCACGTAACCTCGCGCGGGGCCTTATAGGAGCCGTAGTAGAGACTGCGGAAAATATGCGCATAGACCGCCACGAAGAACAGCGAGGCACCGTTCGAGTGAAGATAGCGCAAGGCCCAGCCGCCATTGACGTTTCGCATGATGTGTTCGACCGACGCGAAAGCAAGATCAATCTGCGGCGTGTAGTGCATCGCCAGGACGATCCCGGTCACGATCTGAAGCACCAGCGTGAAGGTCAGCACGATGCCCCATATCCACATCCAGTTCAGATTCTTGGGCGTGGGGATCATCATCGTATCGTATATCAGGCCGATGATCGGAAGACGACGTTCGATCCAGCGCTCCGCCGGAGAATTCGGTTTGTAATGGTCGTGGGGAATGCCAGCCATTTGTGCCTCCTCAGCCCAGTCTCAGGGTTGTTTCGTTGGTAAACGATGCCAACGGAATATCCAGGTTGCGCGGTGCGGGACCTTTGCGGATGCGTCCGGACGTATCGTAATGCGACCCGTGGCAGGGGCAGAACCAGCCGCCGAAATCACCCGATTCGCCACCGATCGGAACGCAGCCCAGATGGGTGCATACACCGATCATGACCAGCCATTCGCCGGCCTCGTCCATTGCCCGGTTCTGGTCCAGGGCGGGAGAGTCCGCCAGCTGATTCGGATTTTCGTACAAATAGTCGACCGGATCGGGAAGATCCTCCAACGGCGTGGCACGGGCGGCCGCGATCTCGTCCGCGGATCGCCTGCGGATGAAGACGGGCTTGCCCAGAAACTTGACGGTAAGCTGTGTGCCGACCTCGACGCCGGATATGTCCACGTCGATTGAGGCCAGCGCCTGCACATCCGCCGCAGGGTTCATCTGATTTACCAGCGGCCAGACTGCGGCCCCCGTAAGGACGGCCCCCGTGGCAGCGGTGGCATAGTAGAGGAAATCGCGGCGGGTGCCCGCGTGATCGTCTGCGTGTGACACGAAGCCATCTCCCGGTTTGATATCGGCCTTGCGCAGGGCCGGTCCTAGAACGCACGAGCGGAGCCTGGGATCACTCCCAAACCCGCGTCCTGCCTCCCTTAGCGCATGCCGGGGGGCGAGTTCCAGCGGACAAACGCGCGCAGGGGTGTGTTTTACAGATCGCGGTCCATATCGCGGTGTGGAATGCCTGCATCATCGTAGACCGGGCCATGTGCCTGGAAGCCCAGACGTTCATAAAACCCGAGCGCGTCGATCTGCGCCCCAAGGGTGGCACGGGTGAAACCACGCTCGGCCAACCGGTCCATGACATGACGCATCAGTGCAGTGCCAAGGCCCGTGCCGCGCGCGCGTTTCAGCACGGCGACCCGCTGGATCTTGGCGACCTCGCCCTGGGGCAGAACCCGCAGCGTGGCGACGGAGCCTTCGGCGTCGGTCACCAGCCAGTGCAGGCAATCGGCATCCCTGCCGTCCACGTCCTCGGCGGGGGCGACGTGCTGTTCGGCAATGAAAACCTCGGCACGCACGGCAAGCGGCGCGCGCAGGTCGGTCACTTCACCGATGACCTGACCGGTGGGCAGCTTCATGACGGAGCCGTTGCCGCCATCGCCGGGCGGGCGGAGAAGGCGGCCTGCCAACCGGCCAGGGCATCGCGTCCCGCACGCCAGTCGCGGTCACCATGACGCAGGTCGAGGTATTCCAGGGCGCAGCCGACGGCGATCTGCCCCATGGTCAGCGGACCTTGCAGCATCGGCATCGACCGCGATTCGAGTGCGTCGAGCGACCGGGCGATCTTGGTCCATTGCGCATCGAACCATTCAGGCCACCACAGGTTTTCAGGCCGAAGACGTTTTTCGTAGGTGATGGCCAGAGCGGATTCCAAAACAGCATCGCAATTCGCTTCGAGCGACAGAACTTCCCACAGGCGATTCTCGGGATACAAACCGGATTGGGCGCGATGATCCAGGAACCGGCAGATCACCCGGCTGTCATAGATCGCCGGACCTTCGTCGCGGACCAGGGCCGGGATCTTGCCGGACGGATTTGCCGCATTCAGAGCGGCATCCCCGCCCATCGGACTGGCAGTCACGTCCCGCACCTCGATATCGTCCTGCGCGGTCTCGATCAGCAGAACGCGGCATTTACGCGCGAAGGGAGAGGCGGGGGAACTGAGAAGCTGCATATATGATCTCCGGGGGTAAGGGTCCGAACACAATCTAGCGGTGGAACCCGGAATCGCAAACGCCGCCCCCGGAGACAGGGGGCGGCGCAGGTGCGGTGGCGGCAGGGCCTACTTTGGCAGCAGCACGCCCTCGACCACGTGGATCACGCCGTTCGACTGCATCACGTCCGCGGTCGAAACCTGATATGCATTGCCGGATTCGTCAAAGATATAAACCGAACCGGATGACGTCATCTGAACCGACAACGCGTCGCCGGAGACGGTCTGCAGGTTCTTGAACTCGCCGGGGGCAAGCCCGGCGGTCAGGTCTGCGGCTGTCATCTGACCGGCCACGACATGCGCCGTCAGGACCTTGGTCAGGGTATCCTTGTTTTCCGGCTTCAGAAGCGTCTCGACGGTGCCTGCGGGCAGCGCGGCAAAGGCCTCGTCCGTGGGGGCGAAGACGGTGAACGGACCGGGGCCGGACAGCGTCTCGACCAGGCCGGCGGCCTTGACGGCGGCGACCAGTGTCGTGTGGATCGGCGAATTCACGGCATTTTCGATGATGTTCTTTTGCGCGAACATCGCAGCGCCGCCGACTTCGGGGTTCGGGGCAGAGTGGGCATCGGCCAGAACAACGCCAGCGGTTCCTCCGGCAAGAACAGTGGCAAAGGTCAGGGTGCGTAGGAAGAACATGGGTCTCTCCGAGGTTGGAACAATGGTCCGGCGTCTTTCTGTCCGGTCATGCTCAGTTACGGAGAACATTGGGGATAGGTTTCAAATCGGATGAAATAAATATCAGCGACCGGTCATCGGGGCGGATCGCACAACGCATCGTCCGGCAGCCGCGTCAGACGCCCGCGCAGATGCAAAGCGTTCCGAACGCACGCTTGCGTGCGAAGGCCAGGCTGCGCGCATCCGGTGTCTGACGAAAGGCGGGATTGGGGTGCATGGGCGGGTTTCCATCTATGCGGGTGCCGTCATGGTTGCCGCGCCGGATCGCCGCGCGCAAGGTGCGGCAATGGTCGCCACTCCCGTTTCCACCGCTGCATCACATAGCCTGCGATCCGCCATATCCCTGCGTCTTATGGCGGCAGGGTTCGCCACGGGTCTGGGGTTTTGCGTCCATGGCGCAGCAGCCTATGCCGCCACCGGCCAGATCGTGTTCCTGCGCGCCACACTGTCGATCCCGGTATTGCTGCTCTGGGCCGCTCTGACCTCAAGACCCGCCGATTGGCGACCCAAGGCACCCGGCAAGCACGTGATCCGGGGGGTGATGGGCGGGCTTTCGATGATCCTGAATTTCTACGCCCTGGGGCAATTGCCGGTGACTCATGCGCAGGCGCTGTCATATCTCGCCCCGGTGCTGTCGATCCCGGCCGCGGTGATCTTGCTGGGCGAGCGGTTGTCGACCCGCACGGTTCTGGCCGTGGCGTTCGGCTTCGCGGGGATGATCGCGATGCTCTACATCTCTGTCTCGCGTCCGGGCTGGGGCTGGGCCGAGCTGTCGGGCATGATCGCGGGCATAACGTCGGCAGGTGTGATGGCGGTGGTGCGCGTCCACATCAAGGCGATGACGGCGACCGAGACGACGATCTCGATCGCGCTGTCCTTCGCCGTCGTCACCAGCGCCATAGGCGTGGTCGCGGTGATGGTGACGGGATGGGTGCCGATGACCCCGATCCTGTGGGCCTGGATGGGTGGGGCGGGAGTGTTGGGCGCTGCAACGCATATCTCTGCTACGGCATCGGTCGCGAGGGCGCCGGTCTCGACGCTGGCCCCGTTCGATTATGCCGGGTTGGTCTTTGCCGTGATCCTGGATTTCGCGATCTTCTCGCGTTTGCCGGGGGCATGGGGCTGGGTCGGAATCGGACTGATCGCGATCGCCGGACTTATGACGGCGATGACGGGACGGCCCGTAGGCAGCGGTCTGCGCGCCCGGTGATCTGCGACTGGACGATCGCACCCTCGGGTTGATCGCTATCGAAGGTGACTTCGGCGAACTGCGCCGTGCGGCCCATGCGAGGGGTTTCCATCAGCACATTGTGGGGCCGCCCGATCTGAGCGGTCAGATGACGTTCCACCGCCGCATCGCCCGCCGCTCGCAGCCGCGCAGCGCGCTGTTTGACCAGTCGACCGTCGACTGCAGGCATCCTGGCCGCCGGGGTGCCTGTGCGGGCCGAATACGGGAAGACGTGCAGCCACGTCAGGTCGCAGTCCTCGACCAGCCGCAGGGAATCGGCGAAATGCGCCTCGGTCTCGGTCGGGAATCCGGCGATGATATCCGCGCCGAAGGTCATATCGGGGCGCAGTTTGCGGGCCTGCTCGACAAAGGCGATGGCGTCGCCGCGCAGGTGCCGCCGCTTCATCCGTTTCAGAATCAGGTCGGCCCCATGCTGCAGCGACAGGTGCAGATGCGGCATCAGGCGTTCTTCGTCGGCGATGCAACGCATCAGGGCGTCATCCACCTCGATACTGTCGATGCTGCTGATCCGCAGGCGTGGCACAGTCGTCAGCTTGAGGATGCGCGCCACCAGATCGCCCAGTCGCGGCGCGCCCGGCAGATCCGCGCCCCAGGATGTGAGGTCCACACCGGTCAGCACGATCTCGTTGAAACCCCGGTCCACCAGCCGCGTGATCTGTTCGACCACGACGCCCGCGGGCACAGACCGCGAATTGCCGCGACCATAGGGGATGATGCAGAAGGTGCAGCGGTGGTCGCAGCCGTTCTGAACCTGCACATAGGCGCGGCTGCGCGTGCCGAACCCGTCAATCAGATGGCCTGCTGTTTCGGTCACGGACATGATATCGTCGACCTGCACCGGCTCGGTGTTACCGGTCGCCAGACCCGCCCATGTCGCAGCCTGCATCTTTTCGGTGTTGCCGATCACGGTGTCGACCTCGGGCATGGCCGCAAAGCTGTCGGGGTCGGTCTGGGCCGCGCATCCGGTGACGACGATCCGCGCTTCGGGGTTTTCACGGCGCAGGCGGCGGATGTCCTGCCGGCCTTTGCGGACCGCTTCGGCGGTGACGGCACAGGTGTTGACGATCACCGCGTTGGAGAGGCCCGCCGTAGTCGCCAGATCGCGCATCGCCTCGACCTCATAGGCGTTCAGGCGGCAGCCGTGGTTTGACAGGATCGGTGCTTCAGCCATGCCAGACACCATCGAAGACATGCGCCGTCGGCCCGGTCATCCAGACGCCATCGTCGCGCCAGTCGATCCTCAGCGTGCCGCCATCCAGGTCGATGCGAACCGTTCGTCCGGTCAGCCCGCGCCGCGCCGCGGCCACGGCCACTGCGCAGGACGACGAGCCGCTGGCCAGCGTGACGCCGACGCCCCTTTCCCAGACCCGCATCCGCAGATGATCAGGACCGATCAGATGGGCGACCTGCACGTTGGCACGTTCGGGAAAGAGCGGGTGATGTTCATAGGTGCGCCCGTAGGCAGGCAGATCGACCGCAGTGGCATCGTCCACGAAAAAGGTGCAATGCGGGTTGCCCATTCCGGTGGCCACCGGATCGCCGTCGATCGGCAGGTGCAGGGTGTCGACATCCCTCGCCAATGGAACGTCCCGCCAGTCAAGCAGCGGCGCGCCCATATTGACCGACACGCCGTCCCCGCTGCGACGGGCATGCAGGATATCGCGTTCGGTCCGCAGGGTCAGGGCGTCGACGCCACGCCGCGCCATTTCCCAGGCCGCAACGCAGCGGGTCGCATTGCCGCAGGCACCGGCAGTGCTTCCGTCCGAATTGTAGAAGGTCAGCGCGACATCGGCATTGGTCCCGTCCTCGATCAGGGCAAGCTGGTCGAAGCCCACGCCGAAGTGCCGGTCACCCATGGCGATGGCCGTCGCGGCATCGACCGTGACGCCCGCGCGCCCGTCCACCACGACGAAGTCGTTGCCCAGCCCGTGCATCTTCATGAACGGCAGGCCATCTGTGCCAGAAGTCACCATCAGCGGGCAGATACGCCCGACAGGCCAGTTTTGAAAGACCCCCCGCTTGACGGCATCAATCGGCGGCGATAGGTCCGCCCCCGGAGAGCCGATAGCTCAGTTGGTAGAGCAACTGACTTTTAATCAGTAGGTCCAGGGTTCGAGCCCCTGTCGGCTCACCATTTTATCCTGATTTCGCCAGACGTTCGTGAATGCGCCATCCGCGTCGCGCAACCGTGGCGATACAACCCAACACGATGACCCAAAGCGCAAATGCCAGAACTGTTCCGGGCGCGATCCACGGTGACAGCACGATGCCGAGCGCCGCAGCCAGCGTGATCGCCGCCATGCGGTGCTGTTTGGCCATCGGACCACTGTAATCAGCGTCCTGCCCCAGCGATCCCCCAAAGGCGCGCAGATACGCCACAAGAATAGCCAGTGCGGTTGCGGCCCAACCCAGCGATGGCTCGCCCGCACCGAGGCCGACACCGACCAGGATCGCGATATCGGCCACGCGATCCGGCACCTCGTTCCAGAATGCACCGGTCGGGCCGCCGCGCCCGGCCTCGAGCGCCAGCATGCCGTCGAACAGGTTGCACAGAAGGCGAAGTTGAACGAACAGCCCCGCCACTAGCAGAACCGCGACCTGGCCCCACCCGTCCGTCCACGCCACGGCGGCGAACCACAGCCCTGCCAGAAGCGCGGCCATGACGCTGAACGCCGAAACCTGATTGGGTGTGATCGGCGTTTTCGCAAGCGCGCGTGTGATACCTTGTGCCCAGCCGGTGTTGCGGCTGGTCAGGGGGCGGCGGTTCTTCGTCTCGGTCATCTTTTCATTTTCATCGGCTGCGGCCCCGGTTGATGTACGGCAGTCCAAGGGACAAAGGCCTTCGCCTTGTGCAGACGCTGTCGTTCACGTCCACCAATACCGTGTCAAATGAAAGAAGATCGGCGCGGAAAACACCACCGAATCGAGCCGGTCGATGAAACCGCCGTGCCCTTCGATCGTGTGGCCCCAATCCTTGACGCCCCGGTCGCGCTTTATGGCCGACATGACCAGCCCGCCGCAAAAGCCCATGATCGCGATGGTGAAGGCCATCAGCCCGGCCTGCAACGGCGTGAACGGCGTGATCCAATAGAGCATCAGGCCGATCGCCGTCGCCGACAGGACGCCGCCGACGAACCCCTCGACTGTCTTGCCGGGTGACAGGCGGGGAGCGATCTTGCGGCGCCCCAGCAGCTTGCCCCAGACGTATTGCAACACGTCCGACATCTGCACGACTACGATCAGGAAGGCGATGAGCAACACGCCGCGCCCTTCGTAGCCGGGGATTTCCAGCGTCAGCAGGGCAGGCACATGGCTGACCGCGAAAACCGCGATCATCAGCCCCCATTGAATTTCCGCGACCCGGATCAGGAAGTCATCGGTCTCGCCCCGCAAGGCGCTGATGATCGGACCGAGAAGAAAGGCATAGACAGGAATATAGATCGAATAAATACCGTATTCCCCTGCCCAGACCAGCCAATACTGCAGAGGTATTACTACGAAGAAACTGATGGCCAGCGTCCAGTGATCGGCACGCCGCGCATTGGTCAGCGTCACGAATTCGCGCAGGGCGGCGAAACTGCATAGCGCAAACAGGATCACCACGCCGGTCCGGCCGGCAAGGAACGCGACCGCGATCAGGATGGCCATGACCCACCAGGCCCGGATACGCGCGACAAGGTTTTCGACACCTTCGTTCTGTCCCTCCGGGGACAGGCTACGTTGCAGCACATATCCGACGGCGCTGGCGACGATCAGCAGGCCGCCGACCCAGAGTAAAAGCGTAATCAGGTCGGGGATCATGGCGCGTCCCCCGACAAGGCCAGCAAGGCATCGCGGCTACGGGTCAGGAAGGCATTCTTCGATTCGTGGGGTTTCAGGCGAACCGGCGCGCCGAAACGGACGCGACACAGCAGAGGGATCGGCACGACCTCCCCTTTGGGCATGACGCGATTCAGATTCTCGATCCAGACCGGGACCAGATCAACCTCCGGTCGGGCCGCGGCCAGATGGAACAGCCCGGTTTTGAAGGGCAGCAGTTTCTCTGCGGTCAGGTTGCGCGTGCCTTCGGGAAACAGGATCAGGGAGCTACCCCCATCAAGCGCCTCCGACATCTGTTCGACAGGTGCTTCGCGGGGGCCTGCGCCGATCCGGTCGATCAACAGGGCGTTGAACACATGCTGCCCGACGAACCGTTTGATGGGCGTCGATAGCCAGTAATCGGCTCCTGCTACTGGCCTCACGCGATCACGCAGACGCGGTGGCAGTACCGCCCAGATCAGGACGAAATCGCCATTGCTGGCGTGATTAGCGTAATAGACGCGCGTCCCCGGCAAAGGTTCAACCCCCCGCCAATCGGCACGGACGGCGGTGACGAGGCGGGCAAAAACCTCGATCCCGCCAGCGACGGCGCTGGCGGTGAAACGGGTCAGAATGGACGGTTTCGCCGGCATGACGCCGACCCTAGCGACCAGCTCCGGTCAGGAACAGGTCTCGGCCCCGACGAGCCCCGCAAAGCCTGTCGCCGTTCGGCATTCGGGCTCCGGGGCCTTGGCCAGAATGCGCCCCTGTGCATCAATCGGGGGCATTTCGGTCATGCCTGCGTCGTAGCGTTGCCAAAGTTCTCCGCGCAGCCCGGTCTCGCGCAGCAGGCCCCGGCGCTTGGCTTCGAAATAGTAGCCCTTCGCATACCACATCATCGCCTCGTATTCGCTGCCATCGCTAACCATCCATGCACCGCGCAGATACCGGATCGAGTATTTCAGGCCGGTGTCCGCATCCAGAAGCTGCGATGGCTTGCCGACCATGCCCATGTTGCGCGCGGTCGCAGGCAGGATCTGCATCATACCGTAATACGGGCCGTTGCGGGCGCGGGCGCGATAGTCGCTTTCCCGCTGCACGACCTTGTGGATCAGGCTGGCGGGCATATCGTAATAATCCGCCCACTTCTCGATAAGAGACCGAACGGCGGGCGTTTCGCCGGGATAGAGCGCAGGTTGTGGTGCAACAGCGACTTCCGGTTCGGGCGTGGATGCACAGGCGGCAAGGACAAACAGCAGCGGAATAAGCAGACGGAACATTGGCTAGCCTCGTGGTTTTCCGCGCAATACCCCATCGTTTTGCCGGATTGGAGTCCCGGAACGGACCATCGGCAAACCTCCGCGCTTGAAACACGGGCCGCCATGCGTCAACCCGGCACCATGAGAACCTTATCTTACTGGGCGCAGGGCGCGATGCTGCGGCTTCTGTTGCTGTTGGTCGCGCCACTGTCGCTGGATCGGCGGCGGAAGGTGCTGGGCTTCGTGACGGAATGGCTGGTCTGCCTGACGCCTCTGCATCGGCGCGCCGACCGCAACCTTGCATTGGTCTGGCCGGATCGTCCGGCGGAAGACCGGACGGCCATCGTACACGCCGCCGCGCGCAATGCCGGTCGCAGTCTGACCGGTATCTGGTTCAACGCGGATTTCGCCCGCGAGGTGGCAGACCTGCGTCCCGAAGGTCCGGGCCTCGACGTGCTGCGAACCGCACGGGCCGAGGGGCGCGGCGCGATCATCGTGTCCGGCCATTTCGGTCAATGGGAGGCCATCCGCCATGTTATGAAGCGCGAGGGGCTGGAGGCCGGGGCGATCTATCGGCCCAACAACAACCCCTATTACGAGCCGATTTTCCGCGCCGGCATCGACCTTGGTGGACAACCGATCATTCCCAAGGGGCGCAACGGGTATCGGCAGATGATCAAGCATATCCGGTCCGGCGGCTTTATGGCGCTCCTGCCGGATCAGCATATCGGCGACGGCGCGCCGCTGCCGTTTCTGGATCATGACGCCAAGACGTCGCTGGCGGCGGCGGACCTGGCACTGCGCTATGACCTGCCCCTTGTGCCGGCCTTCGCGCCCGAGGTGGACGGTCAGTTGCACGTCATTTTCGAAGATCCGATCCCACATACCAATGCCGAGACGATGATGCAGGTGTTCAATGACAGGCTGTCGTCGTGGGTGACGCGCCATCCGTCGCAATGGCACTGGCTGCATCGGCGATGGAAGATTAAGCGAAGCTGATCCCCGAAAGGCGACCTGTCATGT
>Ga0209634_1000202_pt1 | contig 47738 bp, 36 predicted proteins | sample LinPmetageLP40_FD_184043 | JGI IMG/M metagenome (GOLD analysis project Ga0209634, IMG submission 184043) | Marine viral communities from the Pacific Ocean - LP-40 (SPAdes) (version 2) | ecosystem: Environmental > Aquatic > Marine > Oceanic | place: Pacific Ocean | collected 2010-08-26
TTCAGCGGGCCGTTACGGCGTAGATAGCGCCCCTGGTGCGAGAACCCAACGGCCAGCCACTTCAAGCCGCCCGATCAGGGCACTCGTGAATAAGGCGGGCTCTATACAGACACTTCCTTCTACCGGTGCTTCCAGCGCCGCCCCATCAAGCGCACCTTCCATTCTCCCCCTCAACAAGCTTCTTCAAAAGCTTCCCTGCAAGACATGTGAGCCGCTGCATGCGCGACAGCATCGGCCAGCGCACTCTCTCGCCCCGCCGCCATCTGGCAGACACTGCCCACGATGATCAGGCACGGTGTCGGCAATGGATGCTCGGCCAGACGACTCACCATATTGCCGAGCGAGCCGTGCAGTGTCTGCTGCTCGGGAAGGCTGGCATTGGCGACCAGCATTATCGGCCAGTCCGCCGGCAGCCCATGACGCTGCAACTCATCACAGATCACCTCGAGACGATTGAGTCCCATATAGAAGAGAAGCGTTTCATCACGACGCGCCAGCTGCTGCCATTCAGGTTGCTCGCTCTTGCTGCAGAGCTGAGCGGTCACGAAACGCAGGCGCTGTGCATGCGCCCTGTCCGTCAATGGCATCCCCAGAGCAGCGGCCGCACCGGAAGCCGCGGTGATGCCCGGCACGATATGCCGCGGGATGGCGGCATCATCGAGGGCCGCCAGCTCTTCCCCCATGCGACCGAAGACACCGGGGTCACCGCCCTTGAGGCGCACGACTCGCATGCCCTCCCCCGCCAGGCGCACCATCAGCGCGCCGATCTCATCCTGCGGCACGCTATGATTGCCGCAAGCCTTGCCAACGTAGTAGCGCTCACAGTGCACCGGTAGCTGAGCGAGAATCTCATCGCCGACCAGGCGGTCATAGACCACCGCATCCGCGGCATTCAGCATTCGCCAAGCCTTGAGCGTCATCAGGTCCGGATCCCCCGGCCCCGCGCCCACCAGCGCGACCTGGCCCGGAAGAAACGCCTCCCAGGCGGGAGAAATCCCGTTGGCATCGCTGCGCGCTGGCACATGCCGATTCTCGCCACTCCACTCGCGCCGCGACATCAGGCCATCGGTCAGCCGCGACATGAGAATCCCGAGAGACTCTGCACTGCTGGATACCGACATCAGGTCACGCCATTTCCAACGAATCAGTCCGCTCATCGGATCGCTCCTCTTCCACAAGACGTTTGAGTTCAGGCAGGCAGGAACCGCAGCGAGTGCCGCAGGCCAGTCGCGCGCCCAGTGCTTCCACGGAACCGTCACCGGACTGGATGGCCTGACGAATGGTCAGCTCGCCGACCTGATGACAGGCGCAGACCATCGCCCCGACATCCGCCTGCCCGGAGAGACGGCCGGCCAGCAGGCTGCGCCGCTCATGCGCGGAGAGCTGCTCTGATGCGAAGCATTCGCCCAGCCAGGCGATATTGGGTTGGCGATCGAGGCGTGCGTCACCCGGCATCACCTTCAGCCACCAGACAAGGCGTCCATCACGAAAGCCCGCTGCGCTGATGCCGCCCTGAGCGGCGTCCTGTGCCCAGAGCCCCGCCGGGACACCCAGATGGCTTTCGCACCAATGCTGCCAATCCGGCTGGCCCTGACCTGCCAGCTGGTAGCGCACCAATGCCGATTGCGGAATACGCGCCCAGTAGCGCCCGTCGAGCTGGGCCACGGCATCCACCAGATCCTCACGCCCGGCCAGGATGGAGGGGGTAATCAACAGAGTGGCCTGCCACTCGCATGGCAATGGCGCGACCTCGACCGCGCCATGCTTGGATTCCGGCTGTCCGGAGAAGGGATCGACGAGCCCCGCCAGCAGCGCACCGGCCCGAGCGTGACTCGCGAAGTGGTCGCTCCAGTGCATCGGAATGAATACCTCCCCGCGACGCTGACCACTGCTGATGCGGACGCGAGCCCGATAATCTCCACGCAGCCCGCCCTGCTCATCGCGCCCCTTGAGCTGCGCGAGACCGCCATCCTGCAAATCGCGAGCCGCCGCATCCTGCGGATGAAGCTCCACGAAAGGCTCGGCACGATGATTCATCAGGCGAGCACTGCGCGCGGTGCGCGTCATGGTGTGCCACTGATCACGGATACGTCCGGTATTGAGGCGCAGCGGCGCCGCATCGCTCAGCGTCTGTTGTGGCAATTGCGGTACCACGGGCACCAGGCGGGCGCGCCCATTGGGGGTGTTGAAGGTGGCATCCTCGAACAGGCGCGGCGTGCCGATCAGCTCGCCCTTGTCCCCGCGGTGTACCGGCCACTGGATCGGCTTGAGCGCGTCGTAACCCGCGCGATCCAGCTCCGCCAGCGCCGCGATGTTGAACAGCCGCTTGACCGAGGAAGTCGCCGATGGCTTGCGACCGGCCTTGAGACGCGGCGCAGAATTGCGAAACCCCGAAAGACGAGCGTGCTCACGAAAGATCGCGTGGGGCCCCGAGTAGTCGAAAGCCTCCTGATAGCCCATGCGCTTGCCGACCTCCGCCAGCTGCCACCAGTCATGACGCGCCTCACCCGGCGGAGTGAGCAGGCCACGCTGGCGCGAGATGCAGCGCTCGGAGTTGGTGACGGTGCCATCCTTCTCGCTCCAGCTGCTGGCCGGCAGCACCACATCGGCGTACGCCAGGGTGTCACTGTCGGCCATGCACTCGGAGACGATCACCAGTGGGCAGGCCGCCAGCGCCGCACGCACTCGCGCGCTATCCGGCAGGCTCACCGCCGGGTTGGTCGCCATGATCCACAGCGCCTTGATCTCGCCACGCCCCAGCGCCGCGAACAGCTCGACGGCCTTGTGACCAGGCCCCTCAGGCAGATTCGGCGCCTTCCAGAACTCGCTGACCAGCGCCCGCGCGCCCGGCGTGTCGTAATCCATATGTGCCGCCAGCTGGTTCGCCAGCCCACCGACTTCGCGACCGCCCATTGCATTGGGCTGCCCGGTGATGGAGAACGGCCCCGCGCCCGGTAGCCCGATCTTGCCGCCCGCCAGATGGCAATTGATGATCGCATTGCCCTTGTCGGTGCCACTGGTCGATTGATTCACGCCCTGGGAGAAGAGCGTGACCACGTGCAGCTGGGTGGCGAACCAGTAATAGAAGGTCTCGAGACGCTCCACATCGATATCGCAATCCCGCGCAATCGCGGAAAGCGAGCAGTCGTCACGCTTTGCCTGCTTGAGTGCCGCATCGAAACCCTGGGTGTGGGCCTCCAGATAGAGGCGATCGGTGCGTCCGCGCTCGGCCATATAGGCCAGCAAGCCATTGAAGAGGCGCGCGTCGCTGCCGGGGCGAATGCCCAGATACAGGTCCGCGATCTCGCAGCTGTCGGTCAGGCGCGGGTCGATCACCACGATACGCAGCAGCGGATTGTCGATACGCGCCTGCTTGAGACGCTGGAACAGCACCGGGTGATTCCAGGCCAGATTGCTGCCGACCAGCACCACCAGCTCGGCACGCTCGAGATCCTCATAGCTGCAAGGCACGGCGTCTGCCCCGAAGGCACGCTTGTGCGCCACGACCGCCGAGGCCATGCACAGCCGCGAATTGGTATCCAGGTGCGGCGTACCGATGAAGCCCTTGAACAGCTTGTTGGCGAGGTAATAGTCCTCGGTCAACAGCTGCCCCGACAGATAGGCGGCGATGCTGTCCCCACCATGGGTGCTGCGCAGCTCACCGAAGCGAGCGGCGATCAGCTCCAGCGCCGTATCCCAGCTCACCTCTCGCAGCACGCCTGCGGCGTCGCGTATCTGAGGCCGTGTCAGACGGCCGCTGGGTGACAGTGTCTCGGCAAGCGCAGACCCCTTGACGCACAGACGCCCGTAATTGGCCGGATGGTCGTTATCGCCGCTGACGGCGGTGATCCTGCGCTTGAGCTCACCGCCCTCCTGCACCTGGGTTTCCAGCTCAAGCGATACGCCACACCCGACACCGCAATACGGGCAGGTCGTCGAGGCGCTGCAGGAGGAAGACTCACTTGTGCTCTGGGGCTTGCTGGCCTGCATCGACATCACTCCCTGGTGCAGTAAGCATGAAAAAAGGCGCCTGATGACCCGCCACGTAATGTGCGGTCATCAGGCGCCTTTGCCTGTCGTTGTCAGTCCTGGTCTGCCCTGCAGACTGACAGTGGATACGGTCTCGTCATGCCGATGGGTGCGCAATCTCGTCTTCGAGACGTCGACATGGCGTGCATGATTGAAGAGCCGCCGTTGGCCGGTTCGCGAGTCTCGCAACAGTGAAGCTTGCGGAGACGCGAACCCTCAATCAGGTATCACACCAATGACCTGACAGACGCACTTAACAGACCAACCCTGACCAATCATCAGAAATAACAATCACTTGGCCGTCATAAGCTACCGAAGCAGGAGGCGAACAGCGCGAGACGGCCAGCGCCAGGCACCGCTGACGCACCAGCCATGTGCATCAGCGCATGCGACTGCACCAATCCCTGCCTTGACGCCTCCCGCAACCGCGACCGGCTCGACCATGCCAGGACCTCGCCTCGAGCATCTTCAACTGCAAGTAAATGAAAAATAGCGACTTTCTCTGAAGCGGCACCGAATTCGCCTGAGTATCGGCAGGTTGGGTCAATGAAGACCCCGAATCGCAGGTCTCGCAGCGCATCACTCCGATGAGTGACATGCAGCAGCCAACGGTCCGCCAGACCTGCCGCAGTTGCAGGTGACAGCGACATCGTCACCTGACGCTGCAACTCGCTATCCAATGCTTAGCCCTCATCTTCCAGGCAAAGGCGCCTGCTTGACGTCGTGATCATCACGGCGGCAAGCAGGCGCTTTTTTTATGCGTCCAGAACGTCAGCGCAAGGAGGCAGAATGCATCCGTCATCTACCACCCGCGAGCCTACGCCAGCACTGGTCATCATCGGCCACGGCATGGCGGCACAGAAGCTGCTGGAACAGCTGGTCTCGCTGAGCCCTGATCAGCAGCTGCCCTGGCCGGTCACGGTGATCGGCGAGGAGCCCCACCTCCCCTACAACCGCATTCAGCTCTCGCCGCTATTGGCCGGTGAGACACAAACCGACGGCCTTATCAGCCAGCAGGCCGACTGGTTCTCGCGGCACGGCATCACACGGATCAGCGGCGACCCCGTCAGCCAGATCGATCGCGCCGCCCGCTGTGTCGAGACCGCCAGCGGTGGCCGCATCCCCTATCAGCGGCTGGTGATCGCGACCGGCTCACGCCCGGCGTTACCCCTGCCTCTGCCCGCTCACCTGCCAAAGGCGTCGTGCGCCAATGACTGGCCGCCGGGACTGATGGGCTTTCGCGATCTGAAGGATGTCGAGCAGATGCAGGCCGCCTGCCTTGCCGGACGGCAGGCGGGCACCGGCGCACTGGTCATCGGCGGCGGGTTGCTCGGGCTCGAGGCCGCCGAGGGCCTGCGCAAGGGTGGCCTTGAGGTGACGCTGCTGCAGCGCAGCGAGCGCCTGATGAACCGTCAGCTGGATCAGGTCGCGGCCGGACTGCTGGAGCAGGAACTTCGCGAGCGTGGCCTCGACATCATCACTGGCGCGCACCTCGAAGAGTGGCTCGAGTCCCCGGCGGGCCGCATCAGCGGCGTGCGCCTCAAGGATGGCCGCGAACTTCACGCCGGACTGACCATCGCCGCCACCGGCATTCGCCCCGAAATCGAGCTTGCGCGTGCTTCAGGGCTGGCCTGTCAGCGCGCCATCCAGGTCGATGGCCATCTGCTCACGAGCGATCCGCACATTCATGCGCTGGGCGAATGCTGTGAGGTGGCTGGCGAGACCTTCGGCCTGATCGAGCCCATCTGGGCGCAGATCGAAGTGCTCGCCCGCCAGCTTCTCGCGCAACCGACTCCGCCCTATCGCAATGCGCCACTGGCGACGCGCCTCAAGGTCAGCGGCATCGACCTCTATAGCTGCGGCGAGCTTGCCCCCCAGCCGAATGACGAGGTGCTGGTCTATCAGGACCACGCCCTGGGCGACTACCGCCGACTGCTGCTGCGCGAGGAGCGCCTGGTCGGCGTGGTGCTCTACGGCGACGTCAGTGCCGGCAACGCCCTGTTCGAAGCGCTCAAGGCCGGCACACCACTGACCAGGATTCGCGAAGACCTCCTGCTGATGCCGGCAGAAGCCCTGGCAGGACTGACCCAGGACGGCCCGCCGACGGCGCCCGATGACCCCAGTGGCAAGCCGGGCACTCAAGACATGACAGACCAGCATCGTGATCGCGACACCACAAACAAGACCGACAAGACCGACAACACCCCTGACACCTTCGAGGAGGCCGCATGAAACACCTGATCATCATCGGCAATGGCATGGTTGGCCATCACTGCGTCGAGCAGCTGATCGCACTGGGCGCCACCGCGCACTACCAGATTCATGTCTTCGGCGAAGAACGCCACATCGCCTACGACCGCGTGCATCTCTCGGAGTATTTCACCGGGCGTGATGCCGAATCACTCGCGCTCGGCACCGCCGACGACTACCGCAAGGCGGGCGTCACCCTGCATCTCGACGAGTGCGTCACCGCCATCGACCGCGATGGCGGCCATGTCATCACCTCGCGCGGGCGCTACCCCTACGACAGCCTGGTGCTGGCGACCGGCTCGACCCCCTTCGTGCCGCCCATCCAGGGCCTCGGTGAGCCGGGAAGCGAGGCCGCCGCCAGCAATCGTCTGGTCTACCGCACCCTGGAGGATCTTGATCAGATTCGCGCTGCGGCCGATGGCAAGACACATGGCGTGGTGGTCGGCGGTGGCCTGCTGGGGCTGGAAGCCGCCAATGCCCTCAAGTCACTCGGCCTGGAAGCGCATGTCGTCGAATTCGCGCCACGCCTGATGCCGGTGCAGCTGGATGAGGATGGCGGCCTTGCGCTCAAGCAACACATCACTGCGCTGGGCGTGGGGGTGCACCTCAATCGCGCCACCACCGACATCGTGCCCGGCGAGCACCATCAGTGGCGGATGAACTTCGCCGATGGCGAATATCTGGAGACCGACCTGATCGTGTTCTCCGCCGGCATCCGCCCTCAGGATGCGCTGGCACGCAGCGCCAGCCTCGAGATCGGCGAGCGCGGCGGCATCATCATCGATGATGAATGTCGCACCTCGGACCCGGAAATCTTCGCCATCGGCGAGTGCGCTCTGTGGCAATCGCGCATCTTCGGGCTGGTCGCGCCGGGCTATCAGATGGCACGCGGCGTGGCGTCCCTGCTGGCCGCCAGCGCTGGCGATGCGGCAAGCGCCTCTCAGGAGAGCTTCCGCTTCCAGGGTGCCGACATGTCCACCAAGCTCAAGCTGCTGGGCGTGGATGTCGGTTCCATCGGCGACGCCCATGGCAAGAGCGAGGGCGCGATCAGCTATCGCTACTGTGACGAGGCCGACGGTGTCTATCGCCGCCTGATCGTCTCGCAGGACCGCAAGCAGGTGCTGGGCGCGGTGCTGATCGGCGACAACTCACGCTACGACACCTTGCTGCAGTACGTCACCAATGGCATCGCGGCGCCCAAGGACCCGGCGGCACTCATCCTGCCGGATGCCAGTGGCGAAGCCATCACGCTGGGCGCGGATGCCCTGCCCGACAGCGCCACGCTGTGCTCCTGCCACAACGTCTCCAAGGGCGATGTCTGCAGTGCCATCGATGCCGGCAACAGTGACCTGGGCGCCATCAAGGCCTGCACCAAGGCCAGCACCGGCTGCGGGGGCTGTGCGGCGCTGCTCAAGAAGGTGGTGGATGCCGAGCTGGAAAGTCGTGGCGTCGAGGTCGACCGCTCACTGTGCGAGCACTTCGCGCACACGCGTCAGGAGCTCTACTCGCTGGTGCGCGTCGAAGGCATCGAGACCTTCGCCGAGCTGATGGCCAGCCACGGCCGCCATCCGGACGCCCTGGGCTGCGAGATCTGCAAGCCGGCGGTGGGCTCGATTCTGGCCTCGTGCTGGAACGCGCCGATCACCGAGTCCTCGCACATTCCGCTGCAGGACACCAATGACACCTTCATGGCCAACATGCAGAAGAACGGCACCTATTCCGTAGTGCCGCGCATCCCCGGCGGCGAGATCACGCCGGACAAGCTGATCGCCATCGGCGAGATCGGCAAGCGTTACAACCTCTATACCAAGATCACCGGCGGTCAGCGCATCGACCTCTTCGGGGCCCAGCTGCATGAACTGCCGGACATCTGGAGTGAGCTGATCGCCGCCGGCTTCGAGACCGGCCACGCCTACGGCAAGTCCACCCGCACGGTGAAATCCTGCATCGGCAGCACCTGGTGTCGCTATGGCGTACAGGACAGCATGGCGATGGCGCTGACGCTGGAAGACCGCTACAAGGGCCTGCGTTCACCGCACAAGCTCAAGTTCGCCGTCTCCGGCTGTACCCGTGAATGCGCCGAGGCCCAGAGCAAGGATGTCGGCGTGATCGCCACCGAGAACGGCTGGAACCTCTACGTCTGCGGCAACGGCGGCATGCGCCCGCGTCATGCCGAGCTGTTCGCGACCGACCTGGATGACGAGAGCCTGATCCGCACCATCGACCGCTTCCTGATGTTCTACATCCGCACCGCCGACCGCCTGCAGCGCACCTCCGTCTGGCGCGAGGGCCTCGAAGGCGGCCTCGACTATCTGAAAGAGGTGATTCTCGAGGACAGTCTGGGGCTTGGTGAGACCCTCGAAGAACAGATGCAGCAGGTGGTGGACCGCTACGAATGCGAATGGGCCAATGCGCTCAAGAGCCCCGAGAAACTCAAGCGCTTCCGCAGCTACGTGAATGACCAGCGCCCGGACCCTGACGTGGTCAATATCGTCGAGCGCGACCAGATTCGCCCCGCCAGCCGCGATGAACTGGTCAGTGGCAATCTGATCATCAGCGACGGTGGCGCCCGCGAAGCAGTGGCAGAACATCAACCTCAGTCAACGACCCACCTGGCCACGGAGGTACGCTCATGACATCGCCTGCACTCGCCACGACATCTACCGATCCGCTCTCCAGCCCGTCCTTTACAACACAGGACACCTCTGCCGCGGCACAGACGCCGCTACGCTGGGTGACACTCTGCCAGCGCGAGGACCTGGTGCCGGGCTCCGGCGTGGCCGCCTGGCTTGAGGCGGACGGCCAGGCCTGCCAGATCGCCCTGTTCACGCTGCCGGCCACAGCCGATAGCGATGACCTCACACTGTTCGCCATCGACCATCATGATCCGGTGTCAGGCGCCAACGTGATTGCCCGCGGCCTGCTGGGTGATCACGCCGGAGAGCCGCTGGTGATCTCGCCACTCTACAAGCAGCGCTATCGACTCAGTGATGGCCAATGCCTGGACGACGACACACTCGCATTGACGGTGTGGCCTGTGCGTCTGGCTGGCGGCGAGGTACAGGTACAGTGCCAGCGGGCAGACGATGCCTGCTAGCCACACCCGCTATCCACACCCGCAAGCCACATAAGTTATTGATGACGTACGCATATGCTCGAAAAACGGCACATATTTGGTGCACAGCCATGCTGCAACGCACCATGAATCGCCCAACAGCGCGCACACCTCGAGCCATCTGACCGCCCGCAAACAGGCATCAACATCTCAAGCCATTGTTTTTATTGAGGATACTGAAAAGCTGGCATCGAGCATGCAATCTATACAGCGAGATGGCAAATGGCGGCTATCTCGCATGGCGTGCTCATTGCTGAGTCGAGGATCCGGGACCGGCGTATCCCCCTCGATATACAATGGCATTTAAGTCCATCCTATTTGGGGTGGACTTTTTTTATGCCTGCAGACAGCGACAAGTCATTGATTTCTTTGCTTCAGAGCACGATGGGCCACTCACACTGTCTTGCTTCCCCCCCTCTCGCTTCTCGCCACTCATTTTTCTTCCCGCTGCTGACGACGCGCGATCCAGCGCTGACATTCCCCGATGATGCCGCTGCGGAAGCTGAGCACGCAGACCACGAAGATGGCGCCCAGAATCACGCTGACCCAATCCCCCAGCGCGGATTGCGCCAACTGATGCTGCAGCCCGATGACCAGCCCGGAGCCCACCAGTGGCCCGAGCAGCGTGCCGACGCCGCCCAGCAATGTCATCAGGATCACCTCCCCCGACATGTGCCAGCTGGCATCACCCAGCGAGGCGAGCTGGAACACCAGCGTCTTGGTCGCTCCCGCCAGGCCTGCCAGCCCCGCCGACAGCACGAAGGCCACCAGCTTGTAGGCATCGGTGTGATAGCCCAGCGAGATGGCGCGCGGTTCATTCTCGCGGATGGCCTTCAGCACCTGACCGAAGGGGGAATGCACCACGCGCCGGATCAGGGCAAAGGCCGCCACGAAGATCGCGAACACGAAGTAATAGAGGGTGTGGTTGTTCGCCAGATCGAACACGCCGAACAGCTCACCGCGCGGCACGCCATGCAGGCCATCTTCTCCGTGGGTGAACGGCGCCTGGATGAAGAAGAAGAACATCATCTGGGCCAGGGCCAGCGTGATCATCGCGAAGTAGATGCCCTGCCGCCGGATGGCCAGCGCCCCGAACAGCGTCCCCAGCACTACCGCGCCGAGCGTACCGGCCACGATGCCCAGCGCCGGACTCAGGCCCGGATATTCCGCGAGCAAGAAGCCGGTGATATAGGCGCCCGTGGCCAGGAAGGCGGCATGCCCGAAGGACAGCAGCCCCACGAAGCCGAGCAGCAGATTGAAGGCGCTGGCGAACAGCGCAAAGCACAGAATCTTCATCAGAAAGACGGGATAGGCGACCCAGGGTGCCAGCAACCCGAGCAGGAACAGCACGAGATACAGCATGCCCAGCGGGGTGATTCTGCGCGGCGCGCTGCCTGCACGCGCGGCCTGGTGATCCTGTTGCAGTACGGCCATGTCAGGCCTCCTTTCCGAACAGCCCGGCAGGGCGAAGCATCAACACCATCACCATCACCACGAAGATCACGGTATTGGCGGCCTCGGGATAGAACACCTTGGTCAGCCCCTCGATCAGCCCCATCGCAAGCCCGGTGAGGATGGCGCCGAGAATCGAGCCCATCCCGCCGATGACCACCACCGCGAACACCACGATCAGCAGGCTCGAGCCCATGGTCGGCGAGACGGGATACAAGGGCGCGGCCAGCACGCCGGCGAAGGCGGCAAGCGCCACGCCGAGTCCGTAGGTCAATGACACCATCAAGGGCACATTGATGCCGAAGGCCTGCACCAGCTCGGGATTCTCGGTTCCCGCGCGCAGATAGGCGCCGAGGCGCGTGCGCTCGATCAGGAACCAGACTCCGAAGCAGACCACCAACGCCGCCACCAGCACCCAGGCGCGGTAGGTGGGCAGGAACATGAAGCTCAGCTTGAAGCCGCCACTCAGCGCCTCGGGGATCGGATAGCTCGACCCCGAGACACCGAACAGATTCACCAGCGTGCCCTCGAAGATCAGCGCCAGCCCGAAGGTCAGCAACAGGCCATAGAGGTGATCAAGATGCTGGATGCGCCGCAGCAGCAGACGCTCGACCACGATGCCCAGGGCCCCTACCACCAGCGGCACCACGATCAGCGCCGTCCAGTAGTTGAGCCCCAGATATTGCGCTCCCAGCAGCGCCGCGAAGGCGCCCAGCATGTACTGGGCACCATGCGCGAAGTTGATGATGCGCAACAGACCGAAGATCACCGCTAGCCCAAGGCTCAGCAATGCATAGAAGGCACCGTTGATCAGCCCCAGCATCAGCTGACCGAACAGCACCATCAGGGGTATTCCAAAAATCATGGTCATCCGCACATTCCTTTTCAGCGCCCATTCGCGTCAGCCGCTCGGCGCTGCCGATCATCCGACCGGCAGCGCCATGTCATACCCCTCAGCGACTCGACTGACGTTCGGCTTCAGCCCTTGACCAGCTCGCACTGGCTGTCCGCCAGCGGTCGGTAGGCTTCAGCGCCGGGAATGGTGCGGATCACGTCATAGACATCCCACTCGCCTTGGGACTCGGAGGGCGCCTTGACCTTGACCAGATACATGTCATGCACCATGCGCCCATCGGCACGGATGGTGCCGTTGTTGGCGAACATGTCGTTGACCGGCGTCTCGCCCATTCTGGCGCGCACGGTGGCGGTGTCATCGCTGCCGGTGGCCGCGACCGCATTCAGGTAATGCAGGGTGCTGGAGTAGATACCGGCCTGCACCATGGTCGGCATGCGCTCATTGCGCTCGTGATAGCGCTGGGACCAGGCGCGTGTCTCGTCATTGAGGTCCCAGTACCAGCCGGTGGTGAGCTGCAGCCCCTGCGCCACCTCAAGCCCCAGGGCATGCACGTCATTGAGGAAGATCAACAGCCCCGCCAGCGACTGCCCCGCCTGCACCACGCCGAACTGACTCGCCGTGGTCAACGCATTGACGGTGTCCGACCCGGCATTGGCCAGCCCGACGATCTTGGCCCCGGAGCCCTGCGCCTGCAGGATGTAGGAGGAGAAATCACTGGTCGGGAAAGGATGGCGTACCTTGCCGACGATGGTGCCGCCGTTCTCGTTCACCACCTTTTCCACATCGCCTTCCAGGGCATGACCGAAGGCGTAGTCCGCGGTCAAAAGGAACCAGCTGTCGCCGCCTTCATCGACGATCGCCTTGGCCGTGCCGTGCGCCAGCGGATAGGTGTCATACACCCAGTGGACATGATTGGACGTGCAATGCTCATTGGTGATGCTGGAAGCCGCCGAGCCGGAAACGATACCCAGCGTGTCCTGTTCGGCGAGAATCCGCGTCACCGCGATGCTCACCGATGAGGCCACCAGCCCGGCGACCATGTCGACATTCTGCTGATCGATCCAGCCGCGCACCGTATTGGCACCGACATCAGCGCTGTTGCGGTCATCGGCACTCAATACCTCGATCGGCATGCCGTTGACGCTGCCGCCGAAGTCCTCGACGGCCATCTTGAGCGCATCGAGACCGCCCGGGCCGGCCAGGTCACGATAGGTGCCCGACATGTCGGCCAGATAGCCGATCTTGATCACGCCGTCGCTGATATCGGCCTGCGCGATTCCTGCCGACAGCAGTGACCCCATCATGAGCGCGGACAGCGGCAACAGGCGCCGGCGTGTGGCCGCCGTGATGCGGCGTGACAACGGTGACGCGGCAGGGGGGGCGTTGGATGTAGCAGTGGCGTTGGATGAAGCGGTGGCGTGCATGACATCTCCAGACCGGATTGCCCGGCAATATTGTGATTGTTGTGATGAGACGTACGGACTTCAGATTGGCGAGTGAAAAGGCCGTGCATGGCGGCCAGCCCTGTGCAGCTCAGCTCGAGCGGGAGCTCAGACCCCCAGTACCTTGTGCAGATATTCGTGGCGGGCCGGCAATTCGGCCGCGCTGATCTCTTCCAGAATGGTGCCGTGCTCCATCAGGTAATGACGGTCGGCCAGCGGTGCAGCAAAGCGGAAGTTCTGCTCCACCAGCACGATGGTCATGCCGCGCGCCTTCAGCATCATCAGTACTTCGGCCAGCTTCTGGTTGATGACCGGCGCCAGACCCTCGGTGATCTCATCCAGCAGCAGCAGGTCTGCCCCGGTGCGCAGGATGCGCGCCAGCGCCAGCATCTGCTGCTCGCCACCGGAGAGACGCGTGCCCTGACTGGTGCGCCGCTCATGCAGATTGGGGAACAGCGCATAGAGCTCATCCAGCGACAGGCCCTGGCCTTGGCTCTGGTCATGTCCTGTGCTCCTGACCAGCGGTGGCAGCAGCAGATTCTCCTCGACGCTCAGGCTGGCGAAGATGCCACGCTCCTCGGGGCAGAAGCCGACACCGAGGTGGGCGATGCGATGCGGCGCCAGCCCCATGCTGTCCTGCCCCTTGATGAGGATGTCGCCGCTGCGCCGGCCGACCATGTTCATGATCGCGCGCAGCGTGCTGCTGCGACCGGCCCCGTTGCGCCCCAGCAAGGTCACCAGCTCGCCGCGCCGCACCGTCATGTTGACGCCATGCAGCACATGGGACTCGCCATACCAAGCGTTCAGCTCGCGCAGGCAGAGCTGCTCTTCCCCCAGCGGCGAGTTGGCCGCCGAGGCTTGCCTGTCCGTCGCCTGCTCCATAACCACCGTCATGAAACCTCCTTGTGCTCATCCGCCGTGGACTCGGGCACTTCACTGCCCAGATACGCTTCACGCACCTCAGGATTGGCCGACACGCTGGCGTAGTCGCCTTCCGCCAGCACCCGGCCGCGCGCCAGCACGCTGATGCGATCGCACAGACGGCTGACCACGCTCAGATTGTGCTCGACCATCAGCACCGTACGGCCCCGCGCCGCGACACGAATCAGCTCGACCACGCGGTCCACATCCTCGGCGCCCATGCCCTGGGTCGGCTCGTCCAGCAGCATCAGCGTGGGCTCAAGCGCCAGCGTGGTCGCCAGCTCCAGCGCGCGCTTGCGGCCATAGGGCAGACTGGCGGTCACACGGTAAGCGTCATCGCGCAGCCCTACCTGCTCCAGCAGATGCAGCGCCTGCTCGTTCAGGCTGTCGAGGCTGCGTTCCGGCTTCCAGAAATGAAACGAGGTGCCCTGGGGGCGCTGCAGGGCGACCCGCACGTTCTCGAGCACCGTCATCTGGGAAAACACCGCCGATATCTGGAAGGAGCGCACCAACCCTAGGCGCGCGATCTCATGCGACTTCATGCGAGTGATGGATTTGCCGCGATAGAGAATCTCGCCGCGGGTGGCCGGCAGAAAGCGCGTCAGCAGATTGAAGACTGTCGTCTTGCCGGCGCCATTGGGGCCGATGAGGGCATGGATATGCCCTTCCTGCACCTGGAGATTGACGTCATCGACGGCCGTGAAACCCCGAAAATCCTTGCTCAAGCCACGCGTCTCGAGAATCGGGGCTGTCGCTGATGCGCCCCGCTGGCACGCGACCCCTGAATGGGCGGTGATGGCATGTCAGTACTCCGTCCTGACCGGCAAGCCGGTGGTCTGTGTCTTCCAAGAGACATGAGGGCTGTTCGTCAGCGCGGATGCTCGCAACATCGCGGCTCGTCATCGATACGCAGCATCAACAGGCGCTATTCACAGGCGCCATCAACAGACGCCACCGACAGGCCCTCGATACGCTCCATCGTTGCGATCAGCGCAACTGACGTTAACGTAAACTAGAACAGCGAGAGGCGCGCTGCCAGCGGCAAGCGCGCTCACTCGACCAATAGCCGATATATCAGCGACTTCTTTACAACGCAGCCCTCCCGAGACATCTCAAGGCTGGCAGATTCCCCCGCCAAACCGAGCCGAACAGTCGAGATGAGCGCTATTTCCGCCATAAAAAAGACGCCTGTCCGTCGCGGAATACCGCGCCGAAGAGGCGTCAACGAGGGTTGCCGAGATCATGACCTCTGGCCGGAGATCATGTACCTGACAAGAGACAACAGGTTTGGCCGGAGGCGGCAGGCCTCCGGCGGAAAGTCATGGCAGTTCGACTCAGGCTCACATCACACAGGTTCACATAGCGTGGGTTAAATTCACGCAGACTCAATTCACGCAGACTCAATTCAGTCAGACTCAATCCAGTCAGAGTCGGTGAACCTGCCAGTGGCTAGCGGCCGTATCAGCATTCGATGGCGTTGACCGCGAGACCGCCCTTGGAGGTCTCCTTGTACTTGTCCTGCATGTCGCGGCCGGTGTCACGCATGGTGCGGATCGCCTTGTCCAGCGAGACGAAGTGATCGCCATCGCCGCACATCGCCATCTGGGCGGCATTGATCGCCTTGACCGAGGCAATCGCATTGCGCTCGATGCAGGGAATCTGCACCAGGCCGCCGATCGGGTCACAGGTCAGCCCCAGATTGTGTTCGAGACCGATTTCCGCCGCGTTCTCGACCTGCTCCGGCGTCGCGCCCATCAGCTCGGCAAGCCCGGCGGCCGCCATGGCGCAGGCGGAACCCACCTCGCCCTGACAGCCGACTTCCGCGCCGGAGATGGAGGCGTTCTTCTTGCACAGGATGCCCACCGAGGCTGCCGTGAGCAGGAAGTCGACCACGTCCTCCTCGCGAGCATCTTCCTGGAATTTCATGTAATAGCTGAGCACCGCCGGAATGATGCCGGCCGCGCCATTGGTCGGCGCCGTCACCATGCGACCACCGGCCGCGTTCTCTTCATTGACCGCCAGCGCGAACAGGTTGACCCAGTCCATCGCCGAGAAGGTCGAGGTGATGATCGACTTGCTGGATTCCACATCCAGCAGACGTGCATGCAGACGCTTGGCACGGCGCTTGACGTTGAGACCGCCGGGCAGCACGCCTTCATGCGTCAGGCCGTTGTCGATGCACTCATTCATCACTTCCCAGATGCGCCATAGCCCACGACGCACCTGGGTCTCACTGCGCAGCGCACATTCGTTGGCCATCATCAGCTCGCTGATGCGCATCTTGTGCATGCGACATAGCGCCAGCAGTTCATTGGCGGTGTTGAATTCATACGGCAGACGCAGGCTTTCGTCTTCCAGCAGCGGGTCACGCGCGGCCTCGACTTCGTCGACCACGAAACCGCCGCCCACCGAGTAATAGACATTGCGATACAGCTCATCGCGATGGCCGTAGGCGATCAGACGCATGGCATTCGGGTGATACGGCAGCGGCGCATCGTGCCACTGCATGTCACGCACCCATACGAAGGGCACCGCGATGCGGTTGTCGAGCAGCAGTGTCTGGGACTCCAGCAGCTCTTCGATGCAGGGGTCGATGATCGCAGGGTCGATCGTTTCCGGCAGCTCGCCCATCAGGCCGAGGATGGTCGCCTTGTCGGTGCCGTGGCCTACGCCAGTGGCAGACAGCGAACCATGCAACTGCACCTCGATGCGCGCCACGCGCTCCAGCCGGTCACGCGAGCGCAGGGTCTCGACGAACTGCGCGGCAGCCCGCATCGGGCCGACGGTGTGCGAGCTGGAGGGGCCGACACCGACCTTGAAGAGATCAAATACACTGATGGACATGACAACACCTCATCTCGGAAACTCGCCGCGCCTGAGCGCCTGCCAGTGGATGAGGCAATGATGATGGATGGGGGCGGGATGCGACAAACCATAAAAATTGGTCGTGGGTTTAGCCTGACTAAACCCTATGCATCAAAAACGGCGTAAACTATGCTCTTCGCGCCACCTTGTGCCCTGATGCCTTTAGCTATCACCGCCATCTGGCCATCGCGGCTTCTCCCTCACTATCTGCCTCCAGCGCTTGCATGAGACCCGCCCATGACGTCTTCCCTCGACAACACGCCTGGTACTGGCCCCGCCGCGCCGCCGACGGCGACCGGCACGCCCGCCACCACACCGAGCCTGCGCCACCTGAATGGTCAGACCCATGCCTGGCTGCAGGTATTCGCCTGCGCCGCGCGTCACGGCTCCTTCACGCGTGCGGCGGAAGAACTGCACGTCACCACCGGCGCGGTGAGTCAGCAGATCAAGCAGCTGGAGGAGCGGCTGGGCTTCAAGCTGTTTCTGCGTCGTTCACGCGGACTCGAGCTGACAGGGGAAGGCGCGCGACTGGCGCGCGTGGTGGAGCAGTCCTATAGCGCGGTGGGACTGGAGGTCAAACGGCTGCGCAGCGGCTTGATGAGCGGTGTACTCAGGTTGCGTTCGGTGCCGTCATTCCTCTCCAAATGGCTGGCGCCCAGACTGCCGCGCCTGCAGGCACGCTTTCCGGATATCGAGCTGCACGTGCGCGCCGAGGACAGTGACTCGCCGCTGCGCGAGGGTGATTTCGAGCTGGCGGTCGACCTCAACGACGGCCACTACCCGGGAATGCAGGTCACCGACCTGATGGAAGAGGAGATCTTCCCCGTCTGCCATCCCGGCCTGATGCGCGGCCGCCCGCCACTGCGCAGCGCAGAGGACCTCGCCTGGTATCCGCTGCTGCACGACATCACCGCCTGGCGCGGCAGTCACGACCACGCCGAGTGGGAATTCTATCTGGCCAGCATCGGTGCGCCCGAGATCAACGTTCAGCGTGGCTATACCTTCAACCGCAACCACCTGTCGATGGAAGCTGCCATCGCCGGCATGGGAGTCGCGATGGCAAGGCGCACGCTGATCACCGACGAGCTGTCGCGCGGCACGTTGATCGCGCCCTTCGCGCAGCGGGTACTGACCGGCAAGCGCTACGTCATCGTCCATCCCCACGGCACCCTCGATGATGGCCGCATCCAGGCCGTGCATGACTGGATCGTCGAGGAAGCCGAGCGGGATCGGTTACGTCAAAGCTGACGAACATTTCCGCTCGGCGCAACATCGATGCTGAAATGGAATCTCACAGTTTTCTTACCAGAATATTAACTGAGCACCTTTGCATCGTTATAATGAGCAGGCAAACAACACCCTCACCCTGACTGGCAGTCCATGGACTGTCCGGAGAGTCCCTTGTCTCGCCTGACTTCGCATACCCAGCACCATAACGCTGTCCCGCTCCCCATCAGCGCCGAACAGCCGCTGTATGGGCGCAAGCCCACTTCGCTCTTCATGCAAGCCTGCCTGCGCCTGGCCATCTATGCGCCGCTGGTGGCCGCGATGATGTCGCTGGTCATGCATGATGCCCACCACTTCGGTGATGTCGGCTTCAGCGAAGCCAGCTGGACAGAACACATGCAGAGCACTCTGCTGGCCTTGAGCGCAGCCACCATGTGGCTGGTGCATTCACGCCTGCCGGACCTGCGCACCATCAGCCTGCTGCTGTTCGGCCTGTTCGCGGCGTCCCTGATCCGTGAACAGGACGCCCTGCTCGACGGCATGATCGGCGATGGCAGCTGGCAGTTCCTGGTCAGCGTGGTCGCGATACCGGTCATCATCGGCGTATGGCGCAACCGCAGCCGCTTCATTGCCGAGTTCGAGCACTTCGGGCGCAGCTTCGCGTTCGGCCTGTTCGGCGCCGGCTTCCTGGCGACCTACGTCTTCTCACGCCTCTACGGTCGCTCGGAATTCTGGGAAACCCTGATGGGGGACTCCTACCTGCGTTCGGTCAAGAATGCCGCCGAGGAAGTCACCGAACTGTTCGGCTACACCCTGATGGCCATCGCCGTGATCGAGATCGTGCTGCTGGCGATCCGCATGGGCCGCCAGCGCCGCGCCCTGCTGCGTGAGCTCAACGCCAACGACTGAGCCCGGCAGCAAAACCCTCTTGCCGAGCTGCACGCAAGACCTGGCGCACGACCGTCACTTCGCCCTGCCCCATGAAACAACGCGAAGTGACGTGACATGACATGAAGCACAGCACGAAGCGCAAGAGACAGACAGACCCGTGACTCTCCCAAAAGCCGCTGCTCACCTGAGCCGCGGCTTTTTTCGTTTCTACTCTCAACAGGCTTCGCGAGACAGTCTTCTCTCGACAGGCTGCGCTAGACAGCCGACTCTCGATAGCCATTGCGCGAGGCGCTGACAGGAAACGGCTGGACATCAAATGAGAATGATTATATTTTACTAAGCAGTGGATACAATTCAACTATCGCCACTGCCACAGGAAAGCACCGACAGGATCTTGACCGTGTCATGCCCTCATTCTCAAGGAGCCTCACATGCGCTGGTTCAGTAGCTACCGCTTGCACGGTCATAGTCTTGCCCCCAGTCTCCCGCAGCACAGCCTCATCATCAGCATGCGCTGGCCCAGTCGCTGGCGATTGACGCCCGGCGCCACCGTCGTGGTGGAACATCCCAGGCTCGGCCAGCTGGTCAAGCGCCTGCATCGCATCGACGGCAACGGCCGCCTGTGGCTGCGCGGCGAGCATCCCGACGGCTTGAGCAGCGAGCAGATGGGGCCGGTCTCCCGTCAATGTATCAAGGGCCGTGTCGTCTTCAGCGTGGCGGCAACGCCTTCGTCTCACCAGCTGCGCCACGGCGCCTGATAGCCCCACAGGGCACATCACGCAGACCTTTAACGACGCAGTTCGAAGGTGGTAAGGTCCGTAAAGACAAGCCTGAAGGCGACACAGCCCGTAGAGAAAGACCCGCAACGTAAAGCCCACAAACGACAACGCCCGCCTCCCATTCGCATGGGGGCGGGCGTTGTCTTGTCAGCGAGGCCAGCAGTTGAGGCGTGGCCCCGAGCGCTTCAGATCACTCTTCCATGAAGGAACGCAGTGACTCGGAGCGTGACGGGTGACGCAGCTTGCGCAGCGCTTTCGCTTCGATCTGACGGATACGCTCACGGGTGACATCGAACTGCTTGCCGACTTCCTCGAGGGTATGGTCGGTGTTCATGTCGATACCGAAACGCATGCGCAGCACCTTGGCTTCACGTGCGGTCAGGCCGGACAGGATGCCACGGGTCGCTTCGATCAGACCTTCGCCGGTGGCGGAGTCGATCGGCGAGACCATGGTGCCGTCCTCGATGAAGTCACCCAAGTGCGAATCATCATCGTCACCGATCGGCGTCTCCATGGAGATGGGCTCCTTGGCGATCTTGAGCACGCGACGCACCTTGTCTTCCGGCATCTCGAGGCGTTCGCCCAGCTCTTCCGGCGTCGGCTCGCGACCCATTTCCTGCAGCATCTGACGCGAGACACGGTTCAGCTTGTTGATGGTCTCGATCATGTGCACCGGAATACGGATGGTGCGCGCCTGGTCCGCGATGGAGCGAGTGATCGCCTGACGGATCCACCAGGTGGCGTAGGTCGAGAACTTGTAACCACGACGGTACTCGAACTTGTCCACGGCCTTCATCAGACCGATGTTGCCTTCCTGGATGAGATCCAGGAACTGCAGACCACGGTTGGTGTACTTCTTGGCGATGGAGATGACCAGACGCAGGTTGGCCTCGACCATTTCCTTCTTGGCACGACGCGCCTTGGCTTCACCGATCGACAGGCGACGGTTCACTTCCTTCAGCTCGCTGACCGGCAGCTGGACCATGTCCTGCTCGAAGGCGATCTTGCGCTGGGCACGCAGCACGTCGGCACGGAACGGCTCGAGCTTGTCGGCGTACTTCTTGCTGCCACCGATGAAGCTGTCGAACCAGTCCATGTCGGACTCGTGGCCCGGGAAAGCCTTGATGAAGCTCTTGCGAGGCACCTTGCCGCGCTTGACGAAGATCTGCAGGATGACCTTTTCCTGCTCGCGCACCTGCTCGACGGACACGCGAACCTGGCCGACCAGACGCTCGAAGTGCTTGGGCACCAGCTTGATCGGCGAAAACAGCTCGGCAAGACGGTCCTGCTCGGCTTTCGCCTCGGCAGAGCCGGAACCGTACTTCTCGATGGCGGCCTTGGTCGCTTCGTTCTGCTCACGGATCTGCTCGAAGCGGACGCGGGCCAGCTCGGGGTCCGGGCCGCCTTCAGAGGCGGAATCGTCGTCTTCGTCGCCTTCGGACTCTTCGCCCTCGGGAATCTCTTCGACTTCCTCGACTTCGACTTCAGCGACACCCGGCACGCCTTCGTCAGGGTCGATGAAACCGGAGAAGAGATCGGACAGACGTCCGCCGTCTTCGCCCAGAGTGCCGTCGTAGGCTTCCAGGATGGAGTCGACTGCCCCCGGCAAGAATGCCAGCGACGACATCACCTCACGCGTGCCCTCCTCGATCCGCTTGGCGATCTTGATTTCGCCTTCGCGGGTCAGGAGTTCCACGGTGCCCATCTCACGCATGTACATGCGGACGGGGTCGGTGGTGCGTCCCACATCGCTTTCCACCGCGGCGAGAGCGGCAACGGCCTCTTCGGCGGCAGACTCGTCAGTGGAGGAATCAGACATCATCAAGGTATCGGCATCGGGCGCTTCTTCCGCGACCTTGATGCCCATATCGTTGATCATGCTGATGATGTCTTCCACCTGTTCGGGATCAGCGATATCCTCGGGCAGGTGATCGTTGACCTCGGCATAGGTCAGGTAACCCTGTTCCTTGCCGCGCGCGATCAACTCCTTGAGACGCGACTGCTGCTGCGCATTACCAGCCATAGAACCCCTATCTCGACGAAGAAGAATGAAGCACCTGGACGCGACGCGGCTCAGCGAGTGAGCATGGCGCCGGTATAGGGACGAAGAGAGCATCAAGCGCACCAGTATAGCGTGCCATCAGGAGATGCTGCCAGCGGCGTATTTGCCGGACCATCCAGGTGTGTTAGCGTTATCGGTTACGTTGCGGCAGTCCGCATCGGGAGCTACCTCATTAAATAGTGGGCATGAGTGCGTCTTTCAAGGCCATGGGGCGTATTTTCCTGCGCCATCGCCTCAGCTCTCACGGCATTTCCACCATTGTCGGCCTTCCTGGCACCGAGACTGCGTCAGCGCCGTGTTGCCAGCTCCATCAGCAGGGCCATCAGCCGCTGCTTCTCTTCTGCCGACAACTTCTCGCCACGCTTTTCCTTGGCCAGCAAGGCCTGATATTCCGCTTCCGGCGTGGTGCGCGCCTGCTGATGCTGGCAATGCTCCACCAGCCCCTTCAGCTCTTCGCTGCGCACGTCACGCGGAATCAGCAATTCCCGGGCTGCCAGCTGCTCAAGTCTCGGCCCCTGTGCGGTACCGAGGAAGTGCGCCAACAGCACCTGAGGCGAACGATACTGCCCCGCCTTCAAGAGACGCACCACATCGTTCAACAGCTGCGCATCCTCACTGTCGGCCGGCTCGCCCGCTCCTTCGATCCACTCATTGGTGTCAGGTAGCTCGGCGACCAGCTGCGGCTCGTGCACCAGAAGATGCAACAGGCGCGTCAGCATGCTGACCGAGGTGCGCTTCTGAGACCTGGCCGGCGTCGCGCGCGCGGCTTGAGCGCCCTGTCCCGCAGGCATCTCGCCATGCGACTGCCAGTCATCCGGCTGCCAGCCATCGGGCTCGCTGTCGCCGAAACCGGCATCTGCCATCGCCTCCAGCGACGACCACTCGTCCTGCGCGTCACTCAGCGTCGCGCCGTCCTGAGGACTGGCAGCGGGCGCTGAGCGCGGTGCCGAGTGTGTCGCGCCGGGCTGACGTTGTTGCGGTTGCGAACGCTGCTGTTGCTGAGGGTGCTGTCGTAGCTGCTGGTGCTGACGCAGCCGTGCCTGCTGGGCTTCACGCGCCGCGGCGCGCTCCACCAGCATGGCGTCCAGCCGCTCACGCTCCAGACCACTGCGCCGCTCCAGCTCCTTGAGCAGCAGCGAGCGCAGCACCCCTTCGGGCACGCGCGAGATCCACTCCAGCGCCTGGGTCACGAACCGCTCGAGCTGCTCCATGCGCTTGAGGTCGCGTCCTTCCGCGGCCTGCTCGAACAGGAACTCGGAGAGCCCGGAGGCGCAGGTGACACGCTTCTCGAATGCCTCCTGACCCTCGCTACGCACCAGGGAATCCGGGTCCTCGCCTTCCGGCAGGAACAGGAAGCGCGCCTGACGCCCATCGATCATGACCTCGAGCACAGTTTCCAGCGCGCGGCGCGCCGCCTGGCGGCCGGCCTTGTCGCCGTCGAAGCAGAACACCACCTCATCGACCAGGCGATAGAGGCGCTTGAGGTGCTCCTCACTGGTCGCGGTGCCCAGGGTCGCGCAGGCATTGCGAATGCCGTACTGCGCCAGCGCCACCACGTCCATGTAGCCTTCGACGATCAGCATGCGTTCCAGCTTGCGATTCGCCTCACGGGCTTCAAACAGACCGTAGAGCTCGCGCCCCTTGTGGAAGACGGGAGTCTCGGGAGAATTCAGGTATTTGGGCTTGGCATCGCCCATCACGCGACCGCCGAAGGCGATGGTGCGGCCTTTCCAGTCACGGATCGGGAACATCACGCGATCGCGGAAGCGGTCATAGCGGCGACCGCTTTCCTCGTGATGGATCAGCAGACCGTATTCGATCTGCACATCCTCGCTGACACCCAGCTTGCTCAGGTGATGCTTGAGGTGCTCCCAGCCTTCCGGCGCGAAGCCGATGCCGAAGTCGCGCATGACCTCACGCGACAGACCACGGCCTTCCAGATACTCACGTGCAGGCTGCGCGGCCGGTTCCGTCAGGCGCTGACGATAGAAGTCCGCGGCCGCCTCGAGCAGATTGACGCCCTCTTCGCGGGCCTGCTCGCGACGCTGGCGCTCACGACGCTCGTGCGGACTCTGGTTGCCGCCTTCGCGCGGCACTTCAAGCGCCAGTCGCGAGGCCAGCTGCTCCACGGCCTCGGGGAACGGCAGGCGATCGAACTCCATCAGGAACTTGAGGGCACTGCCGCTCGCCCCGCACCCGAAGCAGTGATAGAACTGCTTGTCCGGGATGACGTTGAACGAGGGAGAGTTTTCCTGATGGAACGGACAGAGGCCGACATAGCTCTTGCCGGCCTTCTTCAGCTGGACGCGCTCACCCACCACCTCGACCACGTCGGTGCGGGCCAGCAGATCGTCAATGAAGCCTTGGGGGATGAGACCAGCCATGATTCGCCAGAAGTCGTGGAAAAACGGACTGACCGCAAGATAGTGTCGGCTCAGCAAAGTGAGCGGCTACCTTCGGGTCAGGCCATTCCTCGAGTTAGCGACATGCGCCAGGCAACGGCACACGGCTCGAGAACAAACGGACCACTAGAGACAAAAACAAGCGGCCACCGTGAGGCAGCCGCTTGGTGTCCTTCCAGAGAGCAGAATATCACTCCCCAAAAGTACGGATCAGTAGAGACGCTCGAAACGCTTGCGCTCACGCTGAACCTTCTTGGCGTGGCGCTTTACAGCGGCCGCCTGCTGACGCTTGCGAACAGCTGTCGGCTTCTCGTAGTGCTCACGACGACGCACTTCGGAAAGAACACCGGCTTTTTCGCAGGAGCGCTTGAAACGGCGCAGGGCGACGTCGAACGGCTCGTTGTCACGTACTTTAACTGAAGGCATTAAACACTCACCTACCTTGAGATCATGAGTTCGGTTTGAACGCACATCCGGTGCAGCCACTCCTCAGGAGCCACCAGCCAGCGACGGTAAACCGCCACCTGCAGGTCGATCCAGCATCAATCAGTCGCCTGCGACACCACCGGTGAGGGTAGCCGTCGCTGGCTGGAATCATGATTCGGGGAGCTTTTGCGGAGTGGTCGGATGCACGACCCAGTCTTGCAGAGTGCCATATTCTAGACACCCGCCCCCGGCTTTGCAAACGCGGAAACCGGAAATCCTCTCTGCCTCAACGCCAGCTGGCGCGACACCCGTGCTCACAGCCAGTAGAATGTCGCGCATTCACGGCACACACGCCTCTCGGGCTCGCTCAGGCAGCCTCGCTGGTCGTGCCGCCCTCTACTTCTGATATTTCCTGAGAGTCAGCCATGCGTGTGCTCGGCATCGAGACTTCCTGCGACGAGACCGGCGTCGCCATCTACGACACGGACCAGGGCCTGCTTGCAGATGCCCTCTACAGCCAGATCGCCATGCACGCCGAGTTCGGCGGCGTGGTGCCGGAACTGGCGTCGCGTGATCACACTCGCAAGCTGCTGCCGCTGATCCAGCAGGTGATGGATGAGGCGCAGCTGAAGGCCGCTGACATCGATGCCATCACCTATACCGCAGGCCCGGGCCTGGTCGGCGCGCTGATGGTCGGCGCGTCCACCGCGCATGGCCTCGCCAAGGCATGGGGAGTGCCGGTGCTCGGCGTCCACCACATGGAAGGCCACCTGCTGGCGCCGATGCTGGAAGACGATGCACCGGAATTCCCCTTCGTGGCGCTGCTGGTCTCCGGCGGGCACACCCAGCTGGTCGCGGTGCGCGGACTGGGCGAATACGAGCTGCTCGGCGAGTCCGTGGATGATGCCGCCGGCGAAGCCTTCGACAAGGCCGCCAAGATGCTGGAACTGCCCTACCCCGGTGGCCCGCAGGTCGCGAAGCTGGCCGAACAGGGCGACCCCAGGCGCTATCGCTTCCCGCGCCCGATGACGGACCGCCCGGGCCTCGACTTCAGCTTCTCCGGCCTCAAGACCCACACCATGGTCACGCTCAAGAAGGCCAAGGCTGCGGATGACCTGGATGAGCAGCACTGCGCCGATATCGCACGCGCCTTCGAGGAAGCCGTGGTCGACACCCTGGTCATCAAGTGTCGTCGCGCACTGGACCAGACCGGCCTCAAGCGCCTGGTCGTCGCCGGTGGCGTGAGTGCCAACGCCCGCCTGCGTGAGCGCCTGAGCCATGAGCTGACCAAGCGCAATGCCCGCGCCTACTACCCGCGCGGCCGCTTCTGCACCGACAACGGCGCGATGATCGCCTACGTGGGCGCGCAGCGCCTGAATGCAGGCGAGCAGGACACCGGCCCGATGAAGGCCGTGCCGCGCTGGCCGCTGGACAGCCTCGCGGCCCCGAGCACAGCGCAGGACTGAGGCTCAGTCCTGCCAGACGCCAGCGCCCTGCCAGACGACAGTACCCTACCAGACAACAACGCCCTGCCGATGAGAATCGGCAGGGCGTTGTCATTGAGGGGCCGGTCACACTCACCGCCGGACACTGACACCAGCAATATGGCGCCTGATAGCGTCAGGCTGGGACATCAGAGAGCAGCGTCAGACCGTGGCATCAGCGTGAGAGATCATGCGGCAGCGCCAGCTGAAGTCCACCGGCCACAACGGCTGCTGTTCGGCGCGCCCGGCGGCCACGAACGCCTTCCACAGCGAGGCGTAATCCTCGCCGGTGACGGGGTGGCGCTCTTCGCCGAACGACTCGGCCAGCGGCAGCAGCACGAAGGCATTGCGATCGACCTCATCGCGCGGCAGCATCACGCCATCGATCTCTCCTGTCAGGGTACCGACGGTCAGCAGGTCCAGATCCAGGGTGCGCGGACTGAACTTGGCGCTGTTCTTGAGGCGACCATTGGCCAGCTCGAGCTGCTTGCACCAGGCCTGCAATTCGCCGACGCTCCAGTCACTCTCGAAACCCGCGACCAGATTGAGGAAGTTGCGCCCGTCGACGAAGCCCACCGGCTCGCTCTCGTAGACGGAGGACAGCGTCAGGTTGCCGAAGGTCGCCTCCAGCGCATCCAGGCAGACCCGCACATGATGCTCGCGCTCGATATTGCTACCGATGGAGATCAGCACCAGACTCATGCCGGCGCATCCGAGACGGTCTCGAGGCTGCCGCGCACGATACGCACGCCAACGGCGGCGGCTTCCGGCACGGCGCCCGGCTTGCGTACCGTCATGGTCAACCAGGGAATGCCGAACTCTTCACGCAGCAGCGCTGCCAGGCGCTCGGCGAAGGTTTCCACCAGCTCGAAGTGGCTCTCTTCGGCGAAGGTCTGGATGCGCGCGCTGATGGCGGCGTAGTCCAGGGTGTGCGTCAGGTCATCGTCGGCAGCTGCGGCACGAATATCCGTGGCCATTTCCAGATCCATCACCAGACGCTGTCGAATGGTACGCTCCCAGTCATAGACACCAATCACGGTTTCCACGGCCAGAGCCTCGATCAGCACACGATCCACGGCGTTACCTCTATGCTTGTCGAATGAACGAATAAAAACGACGCCCAAGGCCCCGCCATCATGCGACTGATTCTACTGCACCCGGCCCCTGCTTGGCCAAGCTGCCTGCCCCTCTCTCCCTGCCTGTGTGCGACACCTCGGGCACGCAGCGAGTCGACAGCATGCTGACGGGCCTGATCGAGTGGGCCGCGCAACTGGCCGCCTGGCAACAGCTGAGCCTGCTGATGGCCGTGGCCTATGCCAGCGGTTCGGTGCTGGGCGCGGTGTGGATCTGTCAGCGACTGGGGCTGGCCGACCCACGCCTGGCGGGGTCCTTCAATCCGGGCTTCTCCAATGTGCTGCGGCTGCATGGCGCGCTGCCCGCCGCCCTGGTGCTGGTCTTCGATGCCGCCAAGGGCATGCCGGCACTCTGGCTGGGGCTGGCGCTCTCGCTGCCGCCCTGGGCACTGGGATTGATCGGGCTGGCCGTGCTGATCGGCCACAGCCTGCCGCTGTGGCACCGTGGCCATCGCGGTGGCAAGGCCGTGGCCGCTGCCTTTGGCGTGCTGCTGATGCTGGCGCCGGGCGTCGCCTTGAGCTGCGCCGCGCTGTGGGTCGGGCTGGCCTGGCGACTGCGCACGGCGGCCATCGCCTCGCTGGTGGCCGGACTGGCGGCCCCCCTGTTCAGCCTGTGGCTGGCGCCGCAGATGAGCGGCGTGATTCTGGTCTTCGCCAGTCTGATCGTGATTCGTCATGCACTGAATCTGCGCCGCCTGAGCGATGGCAGCGAGCCGCGCCTGTAAGCATGCTTTGCTCACACGCAGCGCACTGCTCATGAAAGACACGCTCTGCTCACACGCTGCGTTCCGCTTATAAAAACACGCTCTCCCTCACAAAACCCTTCCTGCGGCCAAGACGCAAAAGCCCCAGCGCAGGGCCGGGGCTTTCGGGGTCATATACTCGGATCATTTGCTCAGAGCAGGTGCTCAGGCCAGGTGCTCGGCAGCGGGCGGTGATCAGTGACTGTGTCCGCAGCCGCAATGAGGCGCGTGCACTTCCGGCATGGCCTGCCATTCGCTCAGCGCCTGCTCGATGGCATGCTGGCGCTGCTCACTGAGCGCACGCCCGATCTCCGCCCCTTTCAGGCCCTGTTCGACCAGAGACTGCGGCGACACCGCCGTCGCGGCTTGCCAGACGGCATTGCCCAGCCGCGCCAGGCCCTTGTCCTCGACGGCCAGCAGGGCCACCAGCACCGACTGGCGCTCGCCACGCCGCCAGGCATCGACACCATCCAGCCAGGCCTTGAGATCGGCTGCGCTAACGCCACCTTCCCGCCGCGAGGCCTCGTTCAATTCCCGGCACAGACGTGCCTGCTGGGCGGCGTCACGCACGGCGCTGGGCAGGCGCAAGTCCTGCGCCAGGGCATCGATCTCGTCGCGTGACAGGTGCTCCACCAGGCGCGCCATGCGCCAGCAGACCATCTCCGCCTCATCGACCAGCTGACGCGGCAGGCGGTCCAGACGCGCCAGCGCCGCTGTGAGCTGTTCGGCATCGCGGGTCAGCGGCGGCATCAGCACCGCCAGCGCTCCCAGCTCATCGAGCAGCTGGAAGTAGGCCTCGGGACTGGCCTCGCCCAGCGCCTTCTCGGTCTCCTTCCAGACCCGCTCGGCCACCAGATGCGAGACCTCACCGCTCTCGACCATGGCGACCATCATCTGCCGTGTCTCCTCCGCGACCGTGAAGCCGAGCCCCTGATAGCGCGCCAGAAAGCGTGCCACGCGCAATACGCGCAGCGGGTCTTCACTGAAGGCGCTCGAGACATGACGCAACACGCGCGCCTCGAGATCCGCCAGGCCACCGTAGGGGTCGATCACCTCGCCCTGCCCCGGCGTGCTGTCGAGCGGCTCGGCCATGGCATTGATGGTCAGGTCGCGACGAATGAGGTCCTCTTCCAGCGTCACATCGGGGCTGGCATGCACGCTGAAGCCGACATACCCGTGGCCGGACTTGCGCTCGGTACGCGCCAGCGCGTACTCCTCCTGGGTCTGCGGATGCAGGAAGACCGGGAAGTCCCGTCCGACCGGTCGGAAGCCACGCGCCTGCATGCCTTCCACCGTCGCGCCCACCACCACGAAGTCGCACTCGTGCCACGGCCAACCCAGGCGCGCATCACGCACCGCGCCGCCCACGCGATAGACCTGAAGCCCGCTCAACAGGCGGTCACGCGAATCGGTCAGTGAAGAAGGCGTCGTCTGAGTCATGCGAATGTCCTTGCCCTGCGGCACGAGATACAAAGCTGAATGAGGAAAGCGAGGAAGTACGACCAGTGATGGCAGTCACGTGCAGGCGGCGTCAGCTACCGCTCTCGACGTCATCGCCATGCGTCAGTTGGTACTGGGTAAAGCCACCATCGAGGGAATAGACCTTCTCGAAGCCCTGCCCCGCCAGCCAGGCGGCGGCCTGCTGACTGGAATGGCCGTGATAGCAGACCACCACCAGCGGCTTGTCGCGCGGGGTGTCTTCCAGGATGGCACCGGCACTGGCGTTGTCCAGATGACGGCTGCCCGGGATACGCCCCTGCGTGAAGCTGAGCGGATCGCGGATATCGAGTACCACGAGCGACGGGTCGCGTTGACGCCAGTCACTGAGGGTTGCGAGATCAAGATGTTCGAAACTCATGCGGACTCCGCTTGTTGAGTAAGGGAAAGGCATTCGCTAGCGACGGCAGACCTGCTGTCACTGGCGACGGGAGGGCGCTCAGCGCGAGGTCAGCGCCGGCTCGAAGACGCGCTCTTCCGTCTCGAGATTGAGCGCCGTCAGGCCACCGCCCCACACGCAGCCGGTGTCCAGCGCCTCGACATCCTGACGCGCCGCCGGCGTCTCGCCTTCCAGAGCAGCCCAGTGACCGAACAGCAGGCGCGGCGAATCATCCCAGGCCCCTTCGGGACGCGGGTACTGGAACCAGGGACGGCACCCCTCCGGCGCGCTGTCCAGTCCTTCCTTGGCCGCGAAATCCAGTCGGCCATCACTGTGCAGAAAGCGCATGCGCGTGAAGACATTGACGATGCAGCGCAGGCGCGGCGTGCCTTCGAGATCCTCCTGCCAGCGGTCCGGCGTATTGCCGTACATCTCGCCGAGAAAGCCTCGATAGTCGTCGCCCGCCAGCACGGCGTGCGCTTCGCGGGCATAACCGGCCGCCTGGTCCAGCGTCCAGCTCGGCAACACGCCGGCATGGCTCATCACCGTGCGGCGATTGCCGACCAGCGCATCCACCATCAGCGGCTGACGACGCAGCCAGTCCAGCAGCTCCTCACGGTCCGGCGCCTCGAGAATCGGCGTCAGCGTATCGGAGCGCTTGTGGCGGCTGAAGCCTTCGGCCACCGCCAGCAGGTGGAGGTCATGGTTGCCCAGCACCACCCGCGCATCATCGCCCAGCGACTTGACCAGACGCAGGCACTCCAGCGAGCCCGGCCCGCGATTGACCAGGTCTCCCGCCAGCCACAGCACATCGCGCCCCGGCGTGAAATCGAGGCGCTGCAACAGAAGTTCAAACTCTTGATGGCAGCCCTGCAAATCGCCAATCGCCCACTGCGTCATGCCCACTCCCTGACCGCCGTGGCGGCCTGACTTGCTGTCTTGAATACGAAACGCTGCGTCACGCGGCCACCCTAGTGAACCTGATGCGGACCGGCGAGACGGAACGGTGCGATGGCGACCTCGAAGGTGCGCGCATGGGTCGCGTCACAGAAGGTATAGGCCCCCTGCATCACGCCGACCGGCATGTCGAGCACGGCGCGCGAGGTATAGCGAAAGCTCTCGCCGGGCGCGATCAGCGGCTGCTTGCCGACCACGCCCTTGCCACGCACTTCCTGCTCATCGCCGCTGCCCTGGGTGATCTTCCAGTAGCGCGCCAGCAGCTGCACGGTCTCATCCGTCCCGTTGTGCACGGTGATGGTGTAGCGGAACACGTGTCGGTTCTCGCTCGGACGACTCTCGTCGGCGCAGTACTCGGGTACGGCGTCGATACGGATGTCCGCCACGCTACTCATGCGTCGTGGTCGCTGGCGTTGCGGGCGTCGCCCTTGGCATCGCTCTCGATATCGAGACGCTCGCCACTGTCACTATTCCCATCACTACCACTGGCACTGTCGGCTGCCGGCGCACCGTGACCGACATTGCTGCGCGGACGCTTCTTCGGTGCCTTGTCGGCCTTGTCCACCGTCATGCCCTGCTCACTGAGGTGGTTGCTGATCATCACCAGCTCAGCGACGGTCAGTGTCTGCGGACGACGCGAGGGATCGATGCCCAGCGCGGTCAGCTGGTCGGCATCGATGCGGCCCTTGAAGTTGTTGCGCAGCGTCTTGCGGCGCTGGGAGAAGGCTTCGCGCACGATGACGGCGAGCAGCTTCTCGTCCTTGGCCGGATGCGGCAATTCACGGTGCGGCACCAGACGCACGATGGCGGAATCCACCTTCGGCGCCGGGAAGAAGGCGCTCGGCGGCACCAGGAACAGGTTTTCCACCGCGCAGTAATACTGGGTCATCACCGACAGGCGGCCCCAGTCGGTGCCACCCGGCTCGGCGGCCAGACGCTCGACGACTTCCTTCTGCAGCATGAAGTGCATGTCGGAGATCGCGCCGCGTGCTTCCAGCAGGTGGAAGATCAGCGGAGTGGAGATGTTGTACGGCAGATTGCCGACCACGCGCAGTGCCGGACCATCACCGACCAGCTCCGGGAAATCGAAGCGCAGGGCATCGCCTTCGTGGATCACGAAGTCCGGGTAGTTGAAGAACTGCACGCGCAGACCCGGGATGAGATCACGGTCCAGCTCGATGACTTCCAGCTTGCCTGCCGCTTCCAGCAGCGGGCCGGTCAAGGCACCCTGCCCCGGACCGATCTCGACCAGGCGCTCGCCTTCCGCGGGACGAATGGCATTCACGATTCGAGAGATGACGCCAAGGTCCTGCAGAAAGTTCTGACCGAAACGCTTGCGAGCGCGATGCGCGGGGAAATGTTGGGACATGGGACTGACCTTCCTCCTGGGAATCCGTCGGGATTCCCGACAACAAGACGCCGCCATGGCCTGCAGGGACACAGGCAGACCGGGGCGGCGAGACCATCCTCGATGGTCGAATGACTGGGGTAGCGAGACGCCACGCTGTGGCGCACGCCTGACGTGCCGCCATGCGGTCACGCCCGAGTGATGCGGGGATTATCTCAGGCTCGCGCGGCGGCTGCCATCTCGATGGCGACACGCACGGCCTGCAACAGGCTGCCGACGTCGGCACACCCGCTGCCGGCAAGGTCCAGCGCCGTGCCGTGATCCACGGAGGTACGCACGATCGGCAGGCCCAGCGTGATGTTGGCGGCTTCACCGAAGCCGGCATACTTGAGCACCGGCAGGCCCTGGTCGTGGTACATCGCCAGAACCGCATCCACGCCCTCCAGATGCCGCGGCGTGAACAGGGTGTCGGCTGGCAGCGGACCATCCAGCTGCATGCCGGTCGCGCGCAGGGCGTCGAGCGTCGGGGAGATCACCTCGATCTCCTCATGCCCCAGGTGCCCACCCTCGCCGGCATGCGGATTGAGCCCGCACACCGCGATGCGCGGCGCGGCACAGCCGAAGTAGCGCGTCAGATCCTTGGCGAGGATCTTCATTACCCGCGTCAGGCCCTCGGGCGTGATGGCATCGGCCACCTCGCGCAGCGGCAGGTGCGTGGTGGCCAGCGCCACCCGCAGCCCGGGGCACGCCAGCATCATGACCACTTCCTCGACCCCGCAGACATCGCGCAGGTATTCGGTGTGGCCGGTGAAGCCCGCATGCCCGGCCTCGATCACGGCGGCCTTGGACAGCGGCGCCGTCACCATCGCACTGGCATGACCCGCCTGGCAGGCGGCGATGGCGACATCCAGCATCGCCAGCACATGATCGCCATTGCGCGCATCGATCACGCCCGGCTCGCTGGGCACTGCCAGCGGCACCGGCCACACGGCCAGCTCACCATTGCGGGCCGGCGGCAGCGGGTCGCCCGGCGACAGCTCATGCACCACCAGCGGCAGTCCCAGCAGGCGGGCACGACTGACCAGCAAGGCGGGGTCCGCCACGGCGACCAGCTGCGCGGGGAACGCTTCCGCCTGACCGGCGAGCATGACCAGCAGTTCCGGGCCGATGCCCGCCGGCTCACCGGCGGTCAGGGCGATGATGTCGGGCGCAGTCTCTTCGCGACGATTCATGACGGTGTCTCGCTGCTCCACTCGGACTTACTGCTCATCGAGACGGTTGTCGACGTAGGCCTCGGCACGCACCTGCTGCTGCCAGGCTTCGAGCTCATCATTGAGCTTGCGCTGGAACAGGGTCTTGCGCACCTTGTCACGCTGGCTGGAGTTGGTCACATCCTGCTGGCGACGCTCCTCGACTTCGATGATGTGGTAGCCGAAGCGGCTCTTGACTGGCTGGCTGATCTCGCCCACGTCCAGACCATTCATGGCCGTCTCGAAGGAGGAGACCGTCTGGCCCGGGCTGACCCAACCCAGCTCGCCACCCTTGAGGGAGCTGCCCTTGTCGTCGCTGAAATCCTGAGCCAGCGCGGCGAAGTCCTCGCCCCCCAGCAGACGGCGGCGAATGGACTCGGCACGCTCAAGCGCCTGTTGATCGCTGAGGTTCGGGTTGGGCTGGATCAAGATGTGGCGTGCGCGCGTCTGGGAAATCAACGCCTTGCCCGCGCCACGCTTCTCGATCAGCTTGACGAGGTGATAGCCGCTGGCACTGCGCAGCGGCTCGGAGACCTGACCGGCCTGCATGTTCGGGATGACATCGGCGAACACCGTCGGCAGCTCACCGCCGGAACGCCAGCCGAGATCACCGCCGCTCAGTGCCTGACTGCCGGCGGATTCGGCGGCAGCCAGCTGGGCGAAATCGGTGCCCTGCTCGATCTGCTGACGCAGGCTGTCGGCCTTGGCGCGCGCGGCCTTGACCTGGTCCGGCGTCGGCTCCTGGGGCAGTGCCACCAGCAGGTGGGCCAGATGGTACTGGACGTCGCTGCCGACATTCTGCTGATTGAGATAGCGGTCTATCTCACGATCGGAGATCCGCACCCGGCTGGCGACGCTGCGCTGCTGGATCTGCTGCACCAGCAGCTCACGACGCACCTGATCGCGCACCTGGGCCAGTGACATGCCATCCTGCTCGAGCTTGTCGGCGAAGGCTTCCAGGCTCATGCCGTTGTCCTTGGCGATGCCGCGCAAGGTAGCGTTGAGCTGGGTATCGTCGATGCTGAGGTTGGCCTGTTCCGCCAGCTGCAGCTGAATCTGCTCATTGACCATACGATCAAGAACCTGACGCTCCAGCACGTCGCGCGGCGGCAGGTTGATGCCACGGCTCTGCAACTGCTGACTCGCCTGGGTGACGCGCTGCTCCATGTCGCTTTGCATGATGGCGTCCTTGTTGACCACGGCAACCACGCGGTCGAGCAACTCGGCGGCACCGGCCGGCAGACTCGCCAGCACAAATGCCAGCCCCAGCGGGGCAATCAGGGTCTTGCGCATCACATGTTCTCTCGGCGTAAAAATGTTGATGGCGCCGCCCTGCGGCGGCGCCTTGGCGTCATTCACGGCCTGGCGCGGCGACTCAGAAGCCCGCGTTGCGATAGCCCGGTACGGCCTGTTCCAGGTAGCTGTCAGCACTCTGGCCAACGCCTCCCAAGCCCTTGAATTCAAAGGTCAGGAAGATGCCATTCTTCTCTTCGTCATCCGAGATGGTGTTGGCGGTGTCGTTGTCATCCTGCCATTCACGCCAGGTGACCTGCACGCCGTAGCAGCAATCGTTGTACTGCACGCCCAACACCTTCTCCAGTGAACGGGAATTGGTGCTGTCATACATGTAGCGGCCCAGCAGCGACCAGCTCTCGCTCATCGGCGTCGCGAAGGAGAAATCCCACTCGTTGCGGGTATAGCCCAGCACGTCATCCGCGTCCTCATCGTCGTAAGGCACGAAGCCTTCGATCTCACGATTGAAGCCAAAGTTCAGTACCGTGCCTTGTTCCGCACGATAACGCAGCGAGGTCTGGGCACTTTCGGTCACGCCACGATCGAAATCCTGGAACACGGCCTGGGAGGCGGTCCACTGGTCGTTGAGCACCACATCGGCCTGGAAGACCACCGGCGAGCGGTCACGCGTCGCACGATAGTAGTCGGAGTAGCTGTCGAAGTCGGAGCGTGAGGTCTTGTCCGGATCACCGTCCATGTCGATGTTGCGGTCCGACAGGTAGCTCGACTGGCCGACGCCCAGCTTGAGGCGTTCACGGCCGCTTTCATCGCTGATGAAGCGTGACGACACGCCGTAGGAGACCTTGTTGGTATCGCCGACACGGTCCCCCCCGCTGAAGCGGTACGGAGACCACAGCTGATTCCAGCTGAAGGCGTCTTCCGAGGTGTCGAAGTCGGGCAGATCGGACTGGTCGACCTCCGGCACGTAGGCGTAATAGAGGCGCGGTTCCAGCGTCTGGGTATAGCCGTCGCCGAACCATTCGGTCTCGCGATCGAAGATCAGGCCGCTGTCCAGCGACAGTACCGGGATGGTGGCGGACGGGCTGGTGCTGCGGTCCGTCTCGCGATCACCGTAGTCCAGGCTGTACGACAGGCTGACCAGCTGGGCGCGCGGCTCGATGAAGCTCCAGCTCTGATCGCTGCGCCAGCCCAGCGCCGGCGCCAGACGCAGGCGCGAACCATTGGCGGCCTGGTCTTCGTCGATGTCGGTATCCGTCTGATCGACATCACGCCAGAAGTAGGTCGCGTTGGAATTCCACTCTTCGTAGAAACCGTTGGACTGACTCCAGCGCCCATCCGCGGTCAGGCTCGGCAGACGGTAGAACGGCTTGTCGTCGTTATCCAGCGGGTAGTCCATGCGCTGGTAGCCCTGCGCCTTGAACTGCAGGTCCCAGACATCGCCGTGATAATCGAGCTGTGCCAGACGCTCGAGGCTATCGGTTTCCGTTTCCCCGAAGTTGCGCCCGAAGTCGTCGAAATAATTGCCATCGGAGGCGGCGCCGTACTTCAACTGGTAGTCGGTACGGGCATCATAGCGGCCAGCATGCTGGTAGTTGATGTACCAGCGGTCCTCACCGATCAGGTCTTCCTCGTCATCGTCGGGGTCGCTGCCGCCATCATCATCGGCGAGCCAGGCACCCTCGATGCTGCCTTCATCGCCACGTGGCAATAGATAGCGGAACTCGCCTTCCAGCATCTCGCCACGCTCGGAGATGTAACGCGGCGTGAGGGTGGCATCGTAATTGGGCGCCAGGTTCAGGTAGATCGGCTGGGCGTAATCGAAGCCGCTGGAGCTGGTGTAGCTGAACTGCGGCCACAGCAGGCCCGTATGGCGACGGTCATCGACCGGGAAACGCACATAGGGCCAGTAGAAGACCGGCACACCGCCCATTTCCATGCGCGCATGCTTGGCCGTTCCCCAGCCGGAGTCCTGATCGATGGTGATGTCGCTGCCAACCAGACGCCACAGGCTATTGCCCGGCTCGCAGGAGGTGAAGCTGGCATCCTTCAGGCGGTAGCGACCATCCTCGAGACGCGCCAGCTGCACCGCGTCGCCGCGCACATGCTGCTCGTGAAAGACGTAGTGGCCGTTGTCGACGCTGGCCGCATCGCTGTTGAGCGAGACCCGCGCGTCGTCGCCACGCAGCAGGACCCCGGGCTGGCGATAGGTGACAGGCCCCTTGGCGGTGGCGGTGTCACGCGCCTCGTTGACGCTGACCTCAGGCGATTCCAGCTGGGAATCGCCGCGGCGCAGCACCACCTCCCCCATCAGGGTGGCGACGCCATCGTTGCCGTAGTTGGCCTTGTCGGCCGAGGTCGTGACCTGCTCCGGCGTGTCGCCCGCCTCGATACGGTAGGCCGGCGTGACATAGCGCCCGGAGCACAGCTTGCCCTGCGGCACCTCATCATAGGGCTGCCAGTCGAGCTGACTGGCTGACAGGGGCTCGGGCGGAGCGGCCTGTGCCATCAGAGGGGCGCCGGCGGCCAGAGGCGCCAGGGTCCACAACAGACGGAAAACCAGTGGCTTGAGCTGCCAGACCGGGCGGTCATCGCCCAATCGGGCTATCGGTGCCTGCCGGGAATGAGCAGACAGAGAGGGAGTCGCGAAGCGACGCTGACGTCGCCCGGGAGCGGTCGTCGGCTTGCCCGGATGGGATGAATGGCTGCGCTGGGCCATGGCTGCTCTGTGTCCTTGGCTGGGGGAATCGGTATTATACAGGCCCAGCAACCGGCCTTCCTGCTTGCCGGTTCCGCCTGCCTTCTCGTCACCACACGACAGCATGCGGGGCCGCGGCACAGGCGTCAACTGACAGCCGGCCCCGCACACGCCGACAGGAGCCCAAGCCCCATGACATCCGACGCCCGCCGCCAGGCGCTGCACGCCTGGGCCGCCGCCCGCCACGACCTCACGCCAGAGGCCGTGCGCATGAGCGCCGTGGCTGACGACGCCAGCTTCCGCCGCTATTTCCGCCTGCACCTCGAGGAACTCGACCCGGCCACGCCGGCGCGCATCCTGATGGACGCCCCGCCCGAGAAGGAAGACAGCCACGGCTTCGTCGCCATCGCCCGCCAATGGCGTGACGCCGGCCTGCCGCTGCCCGAGGTCTTCGCCTTCGACGAGACACTCGGCTTTCTGGAGCTGGAAGACCTCGGCGACACCCCGCTGATGACCGCCCTGACCAGCACCGAGCACGCCGACCACTACTATGGCGAAGCCATCGGGCTGCTCGAGCAGCTGCATCAGCTGCCGCCCGGCAACCTGCCGGCCTATGACGACGCCCGCCTGTCCGCCGAACTGGCGCTGTTTCCGGAGTGGTGTCTCGGCCAGCTGCTCGACATGCCACATGACCGCCGCTACGCCGCCTGGGGCAAGCTGACGGGGCAATTGCTCGCGGCCGCCAGCGCGCAACCGGTGGTGACCGTGCACCGCGACTTCCATGCCCAGAACCTGTTCCTGCATCAGTCAGCATCCCAGCACCAGCCCCGGCTGTGGATCATCGACTTCCAGGACGCCGTCAGCGGCCCCGAGAACTACGACCTGATCTCGCTGCTGCGTGACCGTCACTGGCGCTGGCCGGAACCCGCCATGGCGCGCTGGATCGAGCAGGCGCGTCTGGCCGCCTTGCCACGCTACGCCGCGGCCGGCCTGCCGGCACCGAGCCCGCTGGAATACCGCCAGAGCGTCGAGCGCATGGGCGTGCAGCGCAATCTCAAGATTCTCGGCATCTTCGCGCGTCTGACACTGCGGGACGCCAAGCCTCGCTACCTGACGCTGATGCCGCGTTTCCTCGGCCACCTGCGCGAAGGTCTGGCCTTCTGCCCGGAACTGATCTCCTTCACCCACTGGCTGGATGAGGTGCTGACGCCGGCGCTGTCGCTACGGCTGGCCGAGGAATGCGAGGCGCGCGATCTGCGTCTCGCCAATGGCGAGCGCCCCGAGATCAACCTCGATGATTACGATGAGCTGGCAGCACTCGCCGATCGCGCCGCCCGCCTGCAGCGCAATGCGGCCGCCGCTACGGCGAAGAGCGCTGCGGCAAGTGGGGAAAGCAATGAAAGCGCAGCAAATGCCGACAACGAGTCAGGGAGCCACTGATGCGCGCGATGATTCTGGCGGCCGGTTTCGGCACGCGCATGCGCCCGCTGACCGACCACACTCCCAAGCCGTTGCTGGAAGTCGCCGGGCTGCCGTTGCTGGAGCACCATCTGCTGCGTCTGGAAGCGATCGATGTGGACAGGGTCGTCATCAATGTCGGCCACCTGGCCGACAGGATTCTGAGCCACTTCGCCGCCACACCCAATGAACAGGGCCAGCTCGAGGCTTGCTGGCAGGGACGCAAGCGCCGCCTGACGCTGATCTTCTCGCGCGAGGAGACGCCGCTGGAAACCGGCGGCGGCATCGCTCGCGCCCTGTCACTCTCCGATGCGCTGACGCAGGACGCAGGCGATGACACGCCCTTCCTGCTCATCAATGGCGATGTCTGGTGTGACGTCGACCTCACGCTGCTGACCATCCAGGCACTGGCGAGCCATTCACTGGCCCCGCTCGCCGACCAGCCGCAGGCGCTGGCGGGTCTGGTGCTGGTGGATAACCCGCCACATCATCCCGAGGGGGACTTCCTGCTCACCCCGACGGGGATAGTGAAGGATGAAGCCGGCGCCGCGAGTGACGAACAGGACGAGAAGGAAGAGAAGGAAGAGAAAGACGAGCAGGAAGAGCAGGCCGGCAGCCGGCTGACCTTCTCCGGTGTGTCGTGGCTGTCACCACGCCTGATCCGCCGCGCCATTGCCGAGACACCGGCCTATCAAGGCCCCGACAGCGTCTTCAAGCTGGCGCCGCTGCTGCGTGAGGCCATGCAGCATGGCGAGGTGCGCGGCCTGCATCATCGCGGCGCCTGGATCGATGTCGGCACCCCACAGCGTCTGGCCGAGCTGGATGAGCTGCTGAGCCACGCCAGGGCCTGAGCCAGCGCGATATAAGCTCAGCGCTGGACGTTCCTCCGGGCACGCCGATGACAATGCTACCCTGTGCGCCATCGTGCTCACCGCGCCCTTATTCCTATCGCCCCTGGCCTTTATAGCCACTAGCTCCGGGCCGGTGGCGCATCAACGACTTATCAGAAGGAGAAGTTCCGACATGGCAATGAACGCCAGCATCAAATGGACCGATGGTCGCCAGTTCCTCGCCGAATCCGGCAGCGGCCACAGCGTGGTCATGGACGGCAATCCGGACAACGGCGGTCGCAACACCGGTCCGCGTCCGATGGAAATGCTGTTGATGGGTCTGGGCGGCTGCACCAGCTTCGATGTCATCCAGATTCTGGAAAAGGCCCGCCAGCAGGTCACCGACTGTCACGCCGAACTGAGCGCCGAGCGCGCCGATAGCGTGCCGAGCGTGTTCACGAAGATTCACGTCAAGTTCGTGGTCACCGGTCGCAACCTCAAGGAATCCCAGGTCAAGCGTGCCGTCGAGCTGTCCGCCGAGAAGTACTGCAGCGCCTCCCTGATGCTGAGCGCCGGGGGTGTCGAGATCACTCACTCCTACGAAGTCATCGACATCACGGCCTGATCACGCCTCGCCCTCCCGCCGTTCAAGGCCCCGCCGACGGCGGGAGGGAGCGCACCACTGACGACGTCTCGCCAGGATCGGCGGGAATTGTCGCTGGCGTGTCAGCCCTGCCTGTGCATAATACGCCCCTCAAACCGGTCGTCTCACCGGTCGTCTCGTGGCAAAGATGGTACGCAATGCTCCCTGTGAGTCATGCTGCCAGCGCCCGGGACGGGCCTTTCGAGATGTCCTCTTCGGCCCGATGCCTGCCTCTGCCCCATTGCAATGGCGCATCGGATGTCATACCACCCTCCCATTTCAAGGAGGCCTGGACGTGAGCGATCAACTCCGCCTTCACGGGTTCAACAACCTCACCAGTTCGTTGAGCTTCAATATCTACGACATCTGCTACGCGCAGACCGAAGAGCAGCGCACGGCGTATATCGATTATATCGATGAGCTCTACAATGCCGAGCGTCTTACCCAGATCCTCAAGGATGTCACCAACATCATCGGTGCCCACGTGCTGAACATCGCACGCCAGGACTATGAGCCGCATGGTGCCAGCGTGACCATCCTGATCGCCGAGCACGAGCTGGAAGAGCAGGACGTGTCCCAGACCGCGCCGGGCCCGGGCCCGCTGCCGGAAACGGTCGTCGGCCATCTGGACAAGTCTCACGTCACGGTGCACACCTATCCCGAGTCCCACCCGGACAACGGCATCAGCACCTTCCGTCTCGATATCGATGTCTCGACCTGTGGCATGATCAGCCCGCTGAAGGCGCTGAACTATCTGATCCACAGCTTCGATTCCGATATCGTGACCATGGACTACCGCGTACGTGGCTTCACGCGCGACGTGGATGGCAAGAAGCTGTTCATCGATCACGACATCACTTCCATCCAGGATTACCTGGCGGAAGACACCAAGCGTGCCTACCAGATGGTCGATGTGAACGTGTATCAAGAGAACATGTTCCACACCAAGATGCTGCTCAAGGACTTCGAGCTGGACAACTACCTCTTCGGCACCTCGCGTCGCGAGCTGACCTTCGAGGAAGCCACCAACATCGAAGGCCGTCTGCGTCGTGAAATGCTCGAGATCTTCTACTCGCGCAACTTCGACTGATCATCGCCTGCGTCATGCACGGCAGTCGCAGCGCCTGTGTCTGCTTGCCTGAGGCCTGATGACAGTTCGAAAAAAGCCCCTGACACCTCACGGTATCAGGGGCTTTTTGTTGCCTGCCGGCTCAGCGATCGCCGACGGGGCCCTCCTTGTCTGGCGGAGCGGCATCCCCCAGGCGCTGTTCCATCTCCTCATTCACCTGACGATGCAGCGCCTCGCGGTGGCGTTCGCGCTCAGCCAGCGACTCGCCCCGCTCCTGCGCGACCTGATCCAGCCGCTCACGCAGCTCGCGCACTTCCGTCGTCAGCTCGCTGATCTGATGATAGAGCGCCCGCGTCATGTCGCGCTGGGCACGCGCCGCCCGGGCCTCCTGCTCGCTGTCATCCTCGATGAAGATCGAGCTGATATAGGCGGCGAAACTCCCGAACAGCCCCACACCCCCGACCATCAGCAGCACCGCCACCACGCGACCGAGCGTCGTGATGGGATAGTAGTCGCCATAGCCGACGGTGGTCACCGTCACCACTGCCCACCACAGCGCCTCCTCGGCGGTATTGATGGGGCTGTCGGGATTGGGTGTCTCCACCATCAGCATGGTCAGGGCGCCGAACACCACCAGCAGCACCGTGGCGGTGGCCGCCGAGGCGAAGACCCCCTCGGCCCGGTTGCGGAACAGCAGCTTCCAGATCATTTCCATCGACTTGATGGCGCGCAGCACCCGCAGTACCTGCACCACGCGAAACAGCCTCGCGCCCTGGAAGAGTCCCGCCGGAATACAGGCCAGCAGGTCGATCCAGCCCCACTTCATGTACTCGCGCTTGCTCTTGGCACTGGCGAAGCGCTTGCAGAAATCGATGAAGAAGAACAGGCAGACCACGTAATCCATGTATTCCAGCAGCCGCTGGACCTGGGGTGACAACACAAAGACAAGGTCCACCACCATGGCGCCGATCACATAGATCGACAGCACCAGGATGAACAACTGAAAGGGCGTGACGCGTTCCTGCATCCGAAGACTCTCCGTGAATGGGGCTCTGGAAAGCCTACCCCATCCTCGTCGCCCTGACAGTGTGCAGCCACCGCTGGCGTGCGCCCGGGCACTCATCTGTCCGGTGGTTCATGCATCCCTGGGCTCAGGCGCCCGCGCTCATCAAGCCTTGTTACGCGACTCCTCGTCACTCGGGGGCTGGAAGGTGGACTGCTCGCTGATGTCCTCCCCACTGATGCGATTCAAAAGCTTGCGCAACTTGTGACGCTGCCTGCGTGATGACAGGCGATTGGAATCCCAGCGCTCCGGTACCAGCGCACATTCTCCATTGGCATCGTGCAGGCGGAAGGCACGCTCGACGCCGATCGGGTGGTCCTCACTGCCGTAGATGCCGATGATGCTCAGCGTCAGGCGCTGGAATTCCAGTTGCTCATTGCTGGGCCAGTGACCATCGAGCGAGATGCCATTGCGGCGCGCCATGCGCTCGATGACTTCAGAGAAAGTCCCGATATGCAGGAAGTCGCCCGAGCCCAGCGGCCCCTGACGCGTGGTATCGGAGATACGCCATTCACTGCTGCTGGAAGCCTCCTGCGCGGGCTGTTCGCTCTCACCGTTCTGCGCATCCTTGCGCTGCTCGTCACCTTCCTGATAGCTGCGTTCGAACTCGGTGACATCCATCAGCAGGCTGCCATGACTGGTATCCAGACGGGCGATGATGTGCTCGATGAAGATCGATTCGGCACTCATGTTGCTGACGATGCACAGACTGTCGATACCCTTGGACTTGCCGCGATTGATCAGCACTCGCGGGCGACGCTGGCGACGGAAGTTGTGATACAGCAGCTGCGCGTAGACCAGCCAGATAAAGAACGAGCCGATACTGGCAATCGCCGAGATGGTTTTCGAGTGATTCGCAATCCACTCCATCATGCTGACCTCCCCTGTCAACGTTGTCTGGTGCCCCCTTTCTTGGGGACAGCGACAGGGGATTGCGAGCATTGATTTGGCGTTAAACTCCCTCGTGACTGACCTGATCCTCGCCCAGCAGTGACTGCCAGAGGGTGATGACCCGCTCACGGTGGGCGGCAATCACCGGGTGCTGCTCCAGCCGCATCAGGCTGCCGTGCTTCTCCAGCGCCAGGCGATGGCTGACATCGCGGTAGGCCAGATAGGCCTCGCGCAGCTCACCGGCCTGCTCGCCCGGCAACCGTCCGCAGGACTCGAGGGTTTCCAGCAACCGCATGTTGTCGCTCCACTCGAGCAGAGCAGGCACCTGATGACTCAGCGCCAGCACGCAGTACTGGGCGAGAAACTCGATGTCGACGATGCCGCCGGCATCCTGCTTGAGATGGAACTGTCCGGCCTCGCGGTCCTTGGCGCTGCTGCCCAGGTGATCACGCATCTTGTGGCGCATGGCGATCACCTCCTGGCGCAGCGCCTTCTCGTCCCGCTGCTGACCGAGCACCTCACGGCGCACCTCCTCGAAGGCCAGCGCCAGCGCCGGGTCTCCCGCCACGGCCCGCGCGCGCACCAGCGCCTGATGCTCCCAGGTCCAGGCTTGCGTGAGCTGATAGTCCCGGAAGGCCGCCAGACTCGAGACCAGCAGCCCCGAATTGCCCGACGGGCGCAGGCGCATGTCGACCTCGTAGAGCGCGCCGGCCGGCGTCACCGCCGTCAGCAGGTGGATGATGCGCTGCCCCAGACGCGTGAAGAACAGCGGATTGTCCAGCGGCCGCGGGCCATCCGTCTGGCCCTTGCTGGCCGCATCATGCAGGAAGACGAGATCCAGGTCCGAGCCATAGCCCAGCTCGATGCCACCCAGCTTGCCGTAGCCGACGATCACGAAGCTGCCACTCAGGCTGTCGCCGGTGATCGGCTGGCCATCGCGCCCGATGGGGAAGCCATGCTTGCGGGTCAGGGTCTTCCACGCCATCGCCAGCACCTGTTCCAGCACCACCTCGGCGATGAAGGTCAGATAGTCGCTGACCTTCATCAGCGGGCGGGCACCGGCGATATCGGAGGCCGCCACGTGCAGCACCTGGGCATGGCGGAACACCCGCAAGGCCTCGAGCAACGCCTCTTCATCATCTTCGGGAATGCGCGACAGCGCGGTGCGCAGCTCATCGGCGAGGCGCGTCTTGTCGGCGGGTGAGTACAGATTATGCGGGTGCAGCAGCTCATCGAGCAGCACCGGATAGCGCGCCAGCTGTTCGGCGATCCACGGGCTGGCCGCACACAGGCGCATCAACTGCGCCAGCGCATCCGGGTTCTCGCGCAGCAGCGCCAGATAGGCCGTCCGCCGCAATACCGCCTCAATCAGCGGCAAGACGCGCTCCAGCACTCGGCTGGCATCGTGCTCGCCGGGCTTCTCGGGGTCGCCCGCCGCCGAGCCCAGCGCCTGCAGCAATGGCGGCATCAGCGCATCGAGACGATCAAAGCCGATGCGCTGCATGCCCTGCACCGCACGTGACCGCCGCAGGCTATCGAGACGCCGGAAGCTCTCGGCCGCACTCTCAAAGCCGCTCTCGGCGAGCAGTGCCTCGCCCTCCTCCGCCGTCAGCTCGCCGCGCCACAGTGCTCGCCACTCATCCAGCGCCTGCTGACCTTCGCCCTGCTCGGCCTCGTCGTCTTCCGGCGCGGCGATCACGTTGTCGAAGTGATGGCGGATGCGCGTACGCACCTCTTCCAGCCACGCGGTGAGCGCCTCCCAATCGGGCAGCTTCATGGCCAGCGCGAGGCGCTCGCGGCCCAGCGGGTCCAGCGGCAGTGTCTGGGTCTGACGGTCGGCCTGTGCCTGCAGAGCGTGTTCGAGATCGCGCAGGAAGACGTAGTCCGGCACCAGCTCATCCACCACCGCCTGCGGCAGCAATCCCAGGGCCGGCAGGCGCGCAAAGGCCTGCTTGAGCGAGGTTACCTGCAATTCCGACTCACGTCCGCCCCGAATCAGCTGGAAGGCCTGGGCGACGAACTCCACCTCGCGAATGCCGCCGGAGCCGAGCTTGATGTTGTCGGACAGCCCGCGCCGCTTGACCTCGCGATTGATCATCGCCTTCATCTCGCGCAGCGACTCGATGGCACCGAAATCCAGATACTTGCGATAGACGAAGGGCCGCAGGTGCGCGATCAGGCGCTCGCCGGCAGCCACACTGCCCGCCACCGGGCGCGCCTTGAGCATCGCGTAACGCTCCCATTCGCGGCCCTGATCCTGGTAGTAGCTGGCCAGCATCGAGAAACTGCCGACCAGTGGCCCGCCGTCCCCCAGCGGACGCAGCCGCATGTCGACGCGGAACACGAAGCCATCGGCGGTCATCGCGTCCAGCGCGGCAATCAGCTTCTGGCCGAGACGCGTGAAATATTCCTGATGATCCAATGACTTGCGGCCGCCAGATGTCTCGCCCTTGTCGGGGAAGGCGAAGATCAGGTCGATATCGGAGGAGAGGTTGAGCTCGCCGGCGCCCAGCTTGCCCATGCCGAGCACCACCAGCCGCTGCGGCTCGCCGAAGCGGTCCGGCGCGGGGCGGCCGTAACGCGGCTCAAGCGAGGCTTCCAGCCAGCCAAGCGCGCCCTCGAGAGTGACTTCGGCGAGGTGCGAGACCGCCGCCGCGGTCTGCCACATGTCGGCGCCGTTGAGGTCGCGCCACACGATGCCCAGCATGCGCAGCTGGCGGAAGCGCCGCAGCACCTGCTGCATCGCCTTCTCATCTTCGGCGCTGCCGAGGCCGGCGGAGAGACGCTCAGTGAGCTGGGCGACCGGCAAGGCGCGCTCCAGCTCGCCGCTCTCGAGCAGCTCGGACAGCAGTTCAGGGCGACGGCACAGCGTCTCCAGCGCGAAGTCGGACAGCGTGATCAGACGTCCCAACTGGCTGCGCTGACGCTCATCGAGGGCCAGAAAGGTCGCCAGCGGTGAGCTGTCATCGCCACGCATCTCGCAGAGGTTCTCAGCCTGGGTCAGGCTCTCTTCGAGGCGCTCCTGGGCGGCGCACAAGGCGCTCTCGAGCGTGGCACGGCTGTCAGCCGACTGCTCGGCGAGCAGCGATGACGGCGCAAGGAAATCAGCGGGCAACAGTGGGCGGGACTGCGCGGGGGATGGCTGGGGCATGGTCGTCTCCTTCGATCCAGCCCTCAGCATAACGGAGGCCGCAGGCACATGACACGGCCCTGCCCGCTGCCCCTTTCATTGATGTGGTCGGGGCTTGGGCGCTCAGCCGAACAGCTTGTCGTAGAGCAAGGTGCCCCAGGTCAGGCCGGCGAAGATCAGGCTGATCATCACCGCCGCCGAGCCCATGTCCTTGGCGCGCCCGGACAGCTCATGGAATTCCGGGCCGATGCGGTCAATCGCGGATTCCACCGCCGAGTTGAGCAGTTCGACCATCAGCACGATCAGCGTGGAGCCGACCAGCAGCAGCCATTCGACATGCGAGTCACCGATCCACCAGGCAAACGGCAGCAGCAAGGCGCACAGCACGATCTCCTGGCGGAAGGCCTCTTCGTTGCTCCAGGCGGCCTTGAGGCCCTTGAGCGAGTAACGCGCGGAATGCTTGAGGTGGGTCAAGCCGGTATGCCGTGATTTCATCTTCGGGTCTCGTACAGAAGCAGCACGGAGGCTGCAAAGGCCGATCTTTCAATCGGACGACGTCTGCCAGCAACACGCCTCGGGAGAGCTCGCAGCACACCGGCCAGCGACAGCGCAGCGCTGCCTGCGCGATTTTCACGACCAAAGGCTACCCGAGACCTCATCGACGGGCGTGCTCTAATACCGCTAGGCGCTCGATGACGGCGGCGATGATAGCAAAGCACGCGCTGAAGCGGCATTGCCGATCCCGTCCTCCAACAACAACAAATCAACGCCGGGAACTGCCCATGCCTTCGCTATCACACGACACACGCCAGACGCTCAGCCGCGGACTGGCGCGCAACTTCCTCGGCCAGTCGCCACGCTGGTACAAGCAGCTGATGTGCCTGTTTCTGATCACCAATCCGCTGCTGCTGTGGTTCAGCGGTCCGCAAGGTGGCGTGATCGTCGGTTGGCTGCTGCTGGGGGAATTCATCTTCACGCTGGCGATGGCGCTCAAGTGCTATCCCCTCCAGCCAGGCGGTCTGCTGGCGCTGGAGGCCGTCGTCATCGGCATGGCCTCGCCGGAGGCCATCATGCAGGAGATGGAGCGCAACCTGCCGGTGATCCTGCTGCTGATGTTCATGGTGGCCGGCATCTACTTCATGAAGCCGCTGCTGCTGTATGCCTTCACCAAGATCATCCTCGGCGTGCGCAGCAGCG